>ENA-OQCK01000191-OQCK01000191.1-human-gut-metagenome-genome-assembly--contig:-NODE-191-length-37013-cov-2.932088_pt1 | contig 37013 bp, 43 predicted proteins | sample MGYA00242498_ERZ504578 | MGnify/ENA primary metagenome ERZ504578 (study PRJEB26092, sample SAMD00036229) | human gut metagenome | host: Homo sapiens | study: EMG produced TPA metagenomics assembly of...
CGTTTACGGTCGGTATCGATTTGGAGAAGGCGTTGGCCAATCCCGGAAGTACGGCAGATATTGTGTTGCGTGAGGGTGATGTAGTCTCTATTCCGAAGAATAATAATACGGTAACAATCAATGGTGCGTCATGGTTCCTAATACTGTTTCTTATATGAAAGGCAAGGATGTAGACTACTACCTGAATCAGGCGGGAGGTTATTCAGAGAATGCGAAGAAGAGTAAGAAGTTCATTGTTTATATGAATGGTCAGGTGACTAAGGTGAAGGGTAGTGGCAAGAAACAGATTGAGCCCGGTTGTGAGATAATTGTTCCTAGTAAGGCGAAGAAGAAAACTAATATCGGAAACATTTTGAGTTATGCTACTACATTCAGTACTTTGGGAATGATGGTTGCCTCTATTGCTAATTTAATAAAAAAATGAATACTTGATTCTTATGATTGAAAATCAGTATGTTAGTAATGGAAACTCATCATTGGGAGAGAGTGAGAAACATCGAAATGGAATGGAAGTTGGTTTAATTGATATTTTCCGCAATATAATTGACATTCGTAAAACGATATATAAGGCTGTGGGAATAGGGATGCTTGTTGGTATTATTGTAGCATTGAGTATTCCAAAACAATATACGGTAAAAGTTACATTATCTCCTGAAATGGGTAGCTCTAAAGGTGGAAATGGCTTAGCAGGACTTGCGGCTTCTTTTTTGGGAAGTGGAGCTAGTTTGGGGGAGAATTTGGATGCTTTAAATGCCTCTCTTTCATCTGATATTGTAGCTTCTACTCCTTTTTTATTAGAGCTTTTGCGGATGAAAATTGGTATATCTTCTGCGGAATCGAATAATACTTTGGAAACCTATTTGGGTGAACAATCTTCTCCTTGGTGGAATTATGTGATTGCTATGCCAGGTATTATTATTAGTGGTGTGAAGGCTTTATTCACAAATGAAAATAATATTATTACTATCGGAGAAATAAAAAAAACAACTATTGAATTGACAAGAGAAGAAACAGATAAAATAAGTTCATTAAGAAAAGCAATAACTGCATCAGTGAATAATAAAACTGCTATTACTAGTATCTCTGTAACTTTACAAGATCCAGAGATTGCTGCGATTGTTGCTGATTCTGTAATTCATAAATTACAAGAATATATTATTAATTATCGTACTTCTAAAGCTAAAGAAGACTGTGCTTATTTGGAAAGATTATTCAAAGAACGTCGGTTAGAATATTATATTGCACAAAAGAAATATGCTAGCTATATGGATACTCATAATAATCTGATTCTTCAAAGTGTACGTACTGAACAGGAAAGATTACAAAATGATATGAGTCTGGCTTATCAAGTATATAGTCAAGTGGCTAATCAGTTGCAAGTAGCTAGAGCAAAAGTGCAGGAAGAAAAACCTGTATTTGCAGTTGTTGAACCGGCAGTAATTCCTTTGGAAGCTTCTAGTATTGGAATGAAGATATGTATATTGCTATTTGTTTTTCTATCCGTGTTTTGTGTAATTAGTTGGGAACTACTAGGAAAAGAAATATGGAATAGATTGAGAATAAAACGCACAAAGAAATAAATCGTTTCATAAACTTAATGTCTAGTTCTAAAAATAATCTTATAGCAAAGAATACAATGATGCTTTATATTAGATTAAGCATCGTTATGATTGTATATTTATATACTTCTAGGATTGTTTTAAAAGCTTTAGGTATAGAGGATTATGGAATTTATAATGTCGTTGCTGGAGTTATAACTTTATTTTCTTTCTTTAATGGAGCATTAAGTTCCGCGACCTCTCGTTTTATTACTTATGAATTAGGGAGGGAAAATAGAATAGGATTAGAAAAAAACTTTCGTACAGCTTTTACTATACATCTAATACTAGCTGGGATTATTCTCATATTAGCGGAGACAATAGGACTATGGTTTGTGAATAATAAGCTGATTATACCTGTTGAAAGATTGTTTGCTGCTAATATAATTTATCAATTTTCTGTTCTTAGTTGTGTTGTGACAATTATGCAAGTCCCATTAAATGCAGAAATAATAGCTCATGAGAAGATGACAATTTATGCATATATGGGTATTTTAGATGCATCAAGTAAATTACTTATAGCTTTTTTTATCAATACTTGTAATAGTGATAAACTTATAGCGTATGGTTTTCTGTTATTTGTAACTACTATTCTTTTATTTTTAGTTTATCATATTTATTGTAAGAGAAAATTTGGAGAATATAATCCTAGTCTTTTTTATGATAAGAGTACTTTTAAAGGTATGCTTAGCTATTCTGGGTGGAGTTTATGGGGAAGTATGGCTTATGTTTTGAAAGATCAAGGAGTAAATATGGCATTGAATATTTTTTTTGGTCCTGTTGTGAATGCTGCGCGTGGTATAACTTATCAAGTAAATACAGCTCTTAATAGTTTTACTCAAAACTTTACTATAGCGATGAATCCACAAATTGTGAAATCATACGCATGTAATGACTATAATCGAATGTTTCTACTCTTCTTTACAGGGGCAAAGTTTTCATTTTTTCTATTGTTATTATTTTCTATTCCAATTATCTTAGAAACAGAATATATATTAGCGATATGGTTAGGACAAATTCCTGAGTATACAATTTTATTTATTCGTTTGATTGTTATTAATTCTCTTATTGAGTCGTTCACATATGTAATTGGTGCAACTGTACAAGCTACAGGAAACATAAAATTATATCAGGTTATGGTAGGAGGGTTATTGTTGCTAAATCTTCCTATCTCTTTATTTATTTTTGAAATTAGGCTGTCCGCCTTATTCTACATTTTTGGTTGCAATATTACTATCAATAATATCAATTTTTATTCGTATAATAATTCTCAATTTTTTAATTAAAGTTTCAATCAGTCATTTTTTTATTAATGTATTAGGTGTATCAATGCTTGTGGGGATACTCTCATGTATATTACCATATTGGATTCACAATATGATGAGTGAAGGATTAATACGCTTAGTTTGTGTTACTATCTGCAGTACATTCAGTATGCTTATTAGTTCTTGGTTTATAGGACTAAATCATAATGAAAAGTTGTATATTAAATCTGTTTTAATAGGAAAATTTAAAAAAATGATTTTATGAGAGTTAGTAAAAGAATTATATTTAGTTTGATATCTATTATTGTTGCATTAATAGTAATATTTTCTGTTTATATTTATGTTTCAGTTCCTATACCTTCAAATTCCCCAAATAAGATTGTACAAATAAGTTTTGATGATGTTTATCTTTGTATAAAAGACTTGAAAGATACTTTGCGTTATACCTCTGTTTTTCAACAACCTTTTTTAAAATCATTAAAAGAATTGCATGATGTCTATGGTGCAGTCTTTAGTCTTTATGTGTATGAAAAGGCGGATAATTTTGTAATAACAGAAGTTCCTGATAAATTTAGAAATGAATTTATAGAAAATTCAGAATGGTTGAAGTTCGGATATCATGCTATTGAACCACGCTTTGATAAAAAAGAACAGTCATTAGAATTTGAACGTTCTTTTTTGAATGTAAGAAAATCTATTTTACATTGGGCTGGAAAATCTTCTTTAGCCCCATGCTTGAGATTACATTATTATTTTGCAGACGATAATATGATTGCTATTCTTAAAAAATATAGGGTTTATCATTTATTAGGTGCGGATGATGAAGGGAGGATAAGTTATAATTTGAATCGTTTGCAAGTGATAGCTTATATGCTCTACGAGCATATATATATGATAGTATATACTATCATAAGACAGATATAAGAATAGAAAGAATGGAATGTTTTCCTTTGGATTTATTAAATTATCAAAATAAAGATACGATTACGCTTTTTTCTCATGAATGGGCAATGAATGGACATAGAAATATTCTTAATAGAATAAAATTGAGACAATCAATTAAATGGCTGGCTAAGAATAATTATAAATTTAGTTTTCTAGAATAATATGGATAAAATAAAACGTTTTATAGATTGTTATGTGCCTGTTACAACGTGTACACTACGCTGTCATTATTGTTATATTACTCATCATAGACTTTTTGACAATAAGTTACCAACTTTTAAGTATACACCAGAGCAAGTGCGAAAAGCGTTATCTAAAGAAAGACTTGGTGGTATTTGTTTAATTAACTTTTGCGGTGGAGGTGAAACATTATTACCCCCTGAGATTGTTAAATATATACGTGTTTTGCTTGAAGAAGGTCACTATATAATGATAGTTACGAATGCAACAGTCTCAAAACGTTTTGAAGAAATATCAAATTTCCTCCAGAATTGTTAAAACGTCTCTTCTTCAAATTCTCATATCATTATATTGAGCTCAAAAAGAGAGGTTTGTTGGGACATTTTTTTTTTAATAATGTAAAAAGAATGAGAGATATAGGATGTTCATTTACGTTAGAGACCACTCCTTCTGATGAATTAATCCCTTACATAGAAGAAATGCAACATGTTGCTCGGGAGAATGTAGGAGCGATATGCCATGTCACCGTTGCTCGAGATGAGAGACATCCTGATATGTTGCCAATTTTAACTAATATGTCACGATTGGATTATAAAAAAAACGTGGTCAGTTTTTAATTCATCTTTTTTTGATTACAAATTATCTGTTTTTGGAATAAAAAGGAGAGAGTTTTGTTATGCTGGTGATTGGTCCTTTTGTCTGAATTTGGGAACAGGTATAATGACTCAATGTTATTGTTCTTTTAAAAGCCAGAATATATTAGAAAATCCTAATGAATCAATAAACTTTTGCCCCATAGGAAATAATTGTCTTGAATATCATTGCTATAATGCTCATGCATTTCTTACTTTAGGAGATATTCCAGAATTGGATGCTCCAACTTATGCTGAGTTGAGAAATCGAATATGTAATGATGGTAGTGAATGGCTTAAACCTGAAATGAAAAGTTTCATGAGTACGAAATTGTATGAATCTAATAAAGAATATACAGAACAGGAGAAAGAGGTGATTAATAAAAGAATATATAAGTTAGCAGTTCAAAGAAAGATAAAAGAGAAGTTGGAAATTCAGTAAAAGCAATTTTAAAGCATATAATAAAATGAATTTTTCAGGAAAGGTGGCTTTTTTGAGAGATTTGATAGTTAATACGTTGACTCCTTTGATATCGGATTCTTATGTATTATGGGATTTACCTTATTATACTAATATCGGAGATATTTTGATTTGGGAGGGAACTGAAAATTTTCTAAAACAACTGTCTTCTCAATGTATTTCAAAATGTTCATATCAGACTTTTAGTTATAAGCCATTACCCAAGGATACAACAATTTTATTGCAAGGTGGTGGGAATTTTGGAGATCTGTGCGTGTACATCAAGAGTTTAGATTAAAAATAGTAGAACTATATCCTGATAATAAGATTATTATATTACCACAAAGTGTTCATTATCAGGATACAAAAATATTAGAGAGAGATGCAGAGTTAATGGGAAAACATTCTAATTTAACTATCTGTGTTCGAGATACAAAGTCTTGGGATATATTAGGCTCATATTTCTATAAAAATAATTTACTGTTATTACCTGACATGGCATTCTGTATTTCTCAACAAACTTTAAATCAATATAGTGGAAAAAGTACTTCTAAGGTTCTGTACTTAAAGAGAAATGATATTGAATTTTGTGCGAAAAATTATGAGAGTTATATTATAGAGGATCTGCATCTGGTAGATATAAGGGATTGGCCTACTATGGAGTTTATATCTATTCGATTTAAAATATTGGGTAAGTTGATTAATTTTCAACAATACAAGCTAGCAAATGCTTTTGCTTCTATTTTTTTGAAAACATATTTAATAAAAAAAGGAGGAAGATTTCTTTGTCGTTATAATAAAATATATACAACAAGATTACACGTTGCCATTTTGGCTATTCTATTAAATAAGCCTTTTGTTTTTTTCGATAATTCATATGGAAAAATAGGTTCTTCTATGAAACATGGTTGAAAGATTTAGATAATATATACTTTATTGATTAGTGATATGGTAAATGTTTCTATAATAATACCCGTCTACAATGTAGAACAATATATTGAAAGTTGTCTGTATTCAGTTATAAATCAGACATATAAAGGAACTTTAGAGTGTATTATAGTAAATGATTGTACCCCTGATCAGAGTATGGAGGTTGTCAATCGTCTTTTATCTGTTTATCAAGGAAATATTTTATTTAAAATAATAAATCATCAGGAAAATAAAGGCTTGTCTGCTGCAAGAAATTCAGGTGTTAAAATTGCGAAAGGAGATTATTTATATTTTCTGGATTCTGACGATATCTTAGTAGAAAATGCCATTGAATTATTATCTAACCTTTCTTTGCAGAGTTTTCCTGATGTTATAATGGGCGATTTTGATTTGATTGGAGATAATCAATATATACCAAGATTAAATACAAGTGTTGCTATCTTTGATAAGCAAAAAGAAATATTTAATGCCTTTATTTCGTATAGTCTATATGAAATGGCTTGGAATAAACTGGTGAAAAAGAGTTTTTTTTTAAAATATGACTTGTGGTTTCGCGAGGGGATAATACATGAAGACTCGTTATGGTCCTTTAATCTTTTCTATTATTGTAATAATCTAAGAGTCTGTTTTCAAAGGACGTACCTTTATCGTGTTCGAGAAAATTCAATAATGACGGATCCTAAGAATATAATAAAAAGTTTTAATAGTTATTGTGAAATATTTTTTTGAAAATAAATTTTATAAAGGAAAAAAGACTGTTTTATGAGTTTCCTTTATTAGTTAAATATATGGTTGATGCAAAGTTTTTACTTGAAAAAATAGTTATTGAACAGAACTTAGATAAGGAGACATACACGAGGCTTAAAAATCAGCTAGGAATATGTTATATACTAGAGAAAGATCTTACAATAATAACAAGACTAAAGTTGTTATTGTCAAATTTGCCCTTTAAAGTGTTCAAATTAATGCTATTCTATTTTTTCAAAAAAATAAAAGAATGAAAGTGTCAATTATAGTTCCTGTATATAAAAGTGAACCTTTTTTGGAAGACTGTATTAATAGTATAATAAATCAGATATTTACGGATTGGGAACTGATTTTAGTTGATGATGGGAGCCCTGATTTTTGTGGGAGAATTTGTGATTCGTTTGCTGTAAAAGATAGTCGAATAAAAGTATTACATCAAAAATTCAGGTGTCTCTGTTGCTCGAAATAGAGGGATATATCAAGCGAAGGGAGAATATATTTGTTTCGTTGATTCAGACGATTTAATAGAACCGGATTTTCTCAATTCTTTTTGGATTGGAGAAGAAAATGCTGATCTATATTTACAAGGCTATAAAATTGTTAATGAGGATAAAGAAGTACAAAATATCATATCCTTTAGCGGAATGGATCAATTATCTGTCAGAGAATGGAAATCTGTCTACATATTTGCAGAAGAAAAACACATATTTAATTCACCGTGGGCACGGTTGTTTAAAAGACAAATTATAATTGAGCATCATATTCAATTTGATTCTAGCCTTTCTTTTGGAGAGGACCATGTTTTTTCTTTACAGTTTTTATTATATGTACAAACATTATCTTTTATACAGAATTCTGGTTATTTATATGTGAAAAGAAAGCAAGAGTCTTTAACTTCTGCCTTCATTCCACATAGTATGTTTATTCGCTATGTTAGGTTATCCTATAATTTACGTATTCAGAATTGCGAGAAACATGAAATAGCAGAAAAACATTTTATGACGTTTATTGAAGTAGAAAAGAATGTATATGTTTTGCGTGCTATTTTATCTCTTTTTAGTGATAAGAAATTATCTCATAAAAAAAGAAATGAACTTTTATTTTTCTACTTGAATGAGTTGAATAGTTCTGTTGCAATATCCTTTATGCCTGGGCCTTATAAAATCGTTTTAGCTATTTGTGAATTATCTCCTGTGTTTTTTTTGATTAGTTTCCTACGCTTCTATTTAATAATTAATGAATTACGATTATACATTAGAAAAATATTACAATAATGATAAAGAAAGTAATGTTGGTGTTTGGCACAAGGCCTGAAGCCATAAAGATGGCTCCATTAGTCAAAGAGTTTCATAAATATTCAGAAACAGTAAAAACTTTTGTTTGTGTAACAGGACAGCATAGGGAGATGTTAGATCAAGTACTGAAACTTTTTAATATTCAGCCTGATTATGATTTGAATATTATGAAACAAGGTCAGGATTTGTATGATGTTACAACTAGGGTTTTGCTCGGAATGCGTGATGTTTTAAGAGAAGTTCATCCTGATATTGTGTTAGTTCATGGTGACACAACGACATCAACATCTGCGGCTCTTGCTGCTTTTTATCAACAAATACCTGTTGGACATATTGAGGCTGGATTACGAACATATAATATTTACAGTCCTTGGCCGGAAGAATGAATCGACAAATTACAGGACGTATTGCTACTTATCATTTTGCTCCTACTTTATTAAGTAAATCAAATTTATTGAGTGAAGGTATACCAGAAGAACGGATTGTTATAACTGGTAATACAGTTATTGATGCTCTTTATATGGTGGTTGATATGATAAAGCAAAATAAAACTTTAAATGCACAATTAGCAGATAGTTTGAAACAGGCTGGATATGATATTAGTCGATTGGAAAACAAGAGAAAATTAGTATTAATAACAGGGCATCGCAGAGAAAATTTTGGAGAGGGGTTTATGCAGGTTTGTATGGCGATTAAAAAGTTAACAGATAAATATCCTGATGTTGATTTTGTATATCCGATGCATTTAAATCCAAATGTAAGAGAACCTATTCATAAGGTGTTTGATAAATATTCCACATCAAATATGTTTTTTATAGAACCCTTAGAATATCTTTCGTTCATTTATTTAATGGAGAAAAGTGCAATTGTATTGACAGATAGTGGTGGAATACAAGAAGAAGCACCAGGACTTGGGATACCAGTGTTAGTAATGCGTGATACAACAGAACGTCCAGAAGCATTGGAGGCTGGAACTGTGAAGTTGGTAGGAACCGATTATGATAAAATAGTTGCTGAAATGTCACTTCTATTAGACAATGACGATTATTATGATAAAATGCATAAAGCTGTCAATCCATATGGAGACGGTAAGGCATGTAGTAAAATTGTTTCAATACTGAAATAAGATAATTAATGCTGTTTTACATTTTATTTATTTGTATAGTTCTTTCTTTGTTTTTTTTATCGAGAGTTTTTCCAGATGGTAGTAGAAGATATTATTTCTTTGAATTGGTAGGATTATTTGTCATTATTTTTATTGGGATATTTCGTTTTGATGTAGGCTGGGATTATATTAATTACTATAATTATATTGACAAAATAGAAGTGAATCAGATTATAAGACTGGAACCCTTGAGTCAGATTTTCTGTATTATAGCTATTTTATTTGATAATCCTCCTCTACTTTTTGTATTATTTGGATTACCAACTTATCTTATATTTTTTCATTCATTTAAAAAAATATTCTGTAAATTTTCAGCTCTCGGTATTAATTTTTCTAGCCTTTTTTTATTTAGAGTCCTTTACTTCTGTTCGTCAAATATTAGCACTTAGTATATCATTTTGGGGATTTAAATACATTTTGAAGCAATCTCTATTTAAGTATGTACTGGTTGTTGGATTTGCGGCATTATTTCATGTATCTGCACTAGCTGCATTATTTATATATCCGGTCTATCGTTTTTTGAGTTTACGTATGCTTGTGTTTATTATTCCAATATTGTTTCTTGCAAAAGAATACTGTTAAGAGTTCTTTATGTATTGGATATATACTCTTATTATATAGATAAATTGGATGAGTATACTGGTGGGGGATAGTCAGGTATATTCAAATCGCTTTATTTGTATCCTTGTTATTATTAGCTTATTTAAAAAGGATTGATGAATACGAGAATAAATTGTTTGCTATAATTGGCATTGCATTATTGTTCCCTTTTATCTTAGGACCAGCATTGGGGATCCGTTTAGGAATGTATTTTTTAGTCTATTTTTGTCTCTTGATCCCTTCTATATTGAGAAAGTATTCAGTTCAGTATCGATTGTTTTATGCTATTTGCTTTTCTGGTTACTTCTTGGCAATGATTTATATTGGTTCCAATAATGCTTTTAAGTCACTTTATATACCATATCAGTTAATATTTAATGTTGAAAACATACAATTTAGGTAAAAATGAGGCAAATAATCCGTTTTTTAATAATTGATAGTGCGTATCCGATTAATACTCGGAATATAAAAATTGCTAACAGTCTTTGTAAACATTATAGTGATAGAGAGGTACAAATGATTTTTTGTGCCTGGAATAGGGAAGATAAGAATATTACCTCACCTAATAATTACTATATATACAAGAAGTATTCACCCGGTGGACAATTGTTGAGAAAACTATTCAATTTATTTGGCTATTTTCGCTATTTGAAGAAATGTAATAAGTGCGTTAGCCTGATGTTATTGTTGCTTCACATTGGGATATGCTTTTCTTATCTAGTATTTTTAAGAAAAAATCTCAAATATTGATTTATGAAAATCTAGATATACCATCGGCAGATTCAAGTGTTTTATTGACTGTATTAAAGATTGTTGAACGTTTTGCTTTGCGGAATACAGATATGATTGTTTTTGCCTCCAGATTTTATAAATCATTATATCGATCTGAAAAGTATGTTCATTCAATATTGGAAAACAAACCTCTTTTGTCAGCTTCTCATATTAGTGAACATGAACGGAATGCGATAGAAAGATAAATATATCTTATATTGGTGGAGTACGCTATCTGGAGATACTGAAGAATTTAGTTTCAGCAGTGAAAGATAATTCGGATGTCAATCTTTTTTTCATGGCGAAGGACATGATTTAAAAGCTTTGGAGAAATATAGTGAAGGTATTGATAATGTCTATTTTACAGGGCGTTATGAGTACGACAAAATTGAATATTTATATTATAATTCAGACATAGTTTGGGCTGCATATCCTAATAAAGATTATAACGTGAAATATGCAATTTCGAATAAGTTTCATGAGTCCTTACATTATAATGTTCCTTGTATTTTTTCAGAGAAAACAAGTTTAGGAGATTTAGTTTTAAGAAAAGAAATAGGCTTTGTTGTTGATCCTTATTCTGTAGAGAAAATACGTGAACTATTGGGACGAATTCTTGAAGAACGTGAAGTACTATCGTTGGTAAAATATAAAATGCAAGAGTATGTAGTGACAGAGAAAGATTGGGAAAGTCAATTTCAAGATTTTACAATTGAATTGAATAAACTAATTGATAAATAATATTTAGAAAGATGAAGATTGTTAAGATAATAGGTGGCTTGGGGAATCAAATGTTTCAATATGCACTTTATCTTTCTTTGAAGAAAAAATATCCGAAAGAAAAAATAAAGATAGATATATCTATGTTCGAAACATATGGATTGCATAATGGATTTGAACTGAAACGAATTTTTGATATAGATGCAGAGTATGCCTCTCGGGAAGAAATTAGAGAACTATCTTTTTATATTAAGATCTATAAATTGCAGAGAATATTTCGTAAAATATTTCCTGTAAGAAAAACGGAGTGTGTCGAAAAATATGATTTTAAGTTTATGTCCGAAGTTTGGAGTAACTGTGATCGATATTATGAAGGATATTGGCAAAATTGGGAATATTTTATAGAAGCTCAGACAGAAGTGCGTTCTACTTTTACATTTAAAAAAGAACTTGTCGGGCGAAATGCTAAAGTGATAAGGGAGATTCAATATGCGAAAATGCCTGTTAGTCTACATATTCGTAGAGGAGATTATTTACATCATAAATTGTTTGGTGGACTTTGTGATCTCAATTATTATAAGAAAGCTATTGATTATGTATTAAATAATTATGATACGCCTCAATTTTACCTTTTTTCTAATGATATAGAATGGTGTAAAACATATATATTGCCTTTAGTGCAAGGATATCCATTTATTTTGGTGGATTGGAACTCGGGCGTGAGAGTTATATTGATATGCAATTAATGTCTTGTTGTAGAATAAATATAATAGCTAATAGTTCATTTAGTTGGTGGGCTGCTTGGCTAAATGACTCTTCTGAGAAAATTGTGATTGCTCCAAAATTGTGGGCACATTCACCTTATGGAAAAGAAATTCAGTTGAAGAGTTGGCTTCTTTTTTGATATGAAAGACAAAGTTTCTATTATTACTCCTTGTTATAATTCAGCTAGATTTATTTCTAAAACAATTGAATCTGTTTTAAATCAGACTTATCCTTATTGGGAAATGATTATTGTGGACGATTGTTCACACGATAATACGAAAGAAGTAGTAGAACAATATTGTAAACTAGATTCAAGGATTCGACTTTTGTGTTTGGAGAAGAACTCTGGTTCTGCTACTATTCCTCGGAATAAAGCTATTGAGGAAGCTGAAGGACGTTTTATAGCTTTTATTGATAGCGATGATTTATGGAAACCTGAAAAACTAGAAAGACAACTTCCTTTTTTAATACATCTAATATAGCTGTAGTTTATTCAAATTATGAGAAGATTGATGAATCAGGAAACAGATATGGACGAGTAATATTAGCTCCTAAAAGTTGTACCTATCATCAATTACTTTGCGGAAATGTTATAGGTTGTTCTACAGGAGTATATGATACTTTAAAAACAGGAAAACATTTTTTTGTATCTGAAGGTCATGAAGACTATATATTATGGCTTTCCATATTAAAAAAAGGTTATTTAGCAGTGAATACGCAAAGCTGTTTGGCTGAATATAGAATTCGAAAATCTTCTTTGTCTTCTAATAAAATAAAAGTACTTCCATGGGTTTGGAATATTTATATGAATATTGAGAAACTTGGATACTTTAGAAGTGCTTTCTATTTCATTAATTACGCATTTCGCGGCATTTTTAAATATATCAAATAAACGGTATTGTATTTAAATTTTCTAATTAAATTATTATGGGGTATAGTGAGGACTTCATTCCGGACGGAATGAATGCTTTTGAGCGCAATGTAAAGCGAATAGGGGATTGTATCGTTGCAGCAGTTTTAATGATCGTTTTTTCTCCGTTATTTTTGATTTGCTATATAGCTGTGAAACGGGAAGATGGTGGGGCAGCTATATTTAAGCAAGAGCGTATCGGGCGTTTCGGACGGCCGTTTTATATCTATAAGTTTCGCAGTATGCGATTGGATGCAGAGTCTATGGGCCCTCAACTTTATGCGGGGGAAAGAGATGTTCGATTGACTAAGATAGGAAGATTTCTACGCGAACACCATTTGGACGAGTTGCCACAGTTGTGGAATGTCTTCTGTGGAGATATGGCTTTTATCGGTCCCCGTCCGGAACGTAAATTCTATATTGATCAGATTATTAAGCATGATCCCCGTTATCAGTTCTTGTATCAGATTCGTCCGGGAGTGACTTCGTATGCAACTTTGTATAATGGTTACACGGATACGATGGACAAGATGTTACGCCGTTTGCGGTATGACTTGTTTTATCTGCAACATCGCTCGTGGTGGTTTGACTTTAAAATATTAGTGAAGACTTTTATAAACATTTGCTTTGGAAAGAAGTTTTAAGAGTGGTATAAAATAAAATGTTGAGATGTAATCAGCACTAATAGAGTGTTTGTATGTGAGATGAAGAGAATGTAGGTCCCTAGTTTCATGCTGAACGCATGATTCTCCTACATTTGTGAATTAGAAAGAGTACGACGGTACCTTTCTAATTTACGCCCTGGCACCGGAGGTGTATCTGGTGTTAATTTCCCACGATATCAACGGTCTGTGAAGATAGTTGATATTTTCTTTTTATTCTCATTATATCGGATAATAGTATCTTCTTTCTTTGTTTATATGTTTAATCTTTTATAACTTTATAGCATATAAAACAGTAATAAAGAAACGATGGAACATTCAGAATTTGTAGTGAAATGTTATAATAAACAAGAGTTAGCCCAGATGTATTTTCCTGATTTGACTATCCGTGCTTCGGTCAATAAACTTCGGCGTTGGATGCGGAAATGCAAGCCATTGATGGATGAGATACTGGCTACGGACTTTCATCCGAAAACGAAAGCTTTTTCTGTGAGAGAAGTACGGCTTATTACCTATTACTTGGGAAAGCCGGGAGATTTATAAATGATATAAACATAAAAAGAACTACGGGAGACTGCACGTTCGACAGCTCCCGTAGTTCTTTTTATATATCCATATACTCCTTGCGACAGTCAAAACATGGACAAGCTTTATGAATCGAAGCACTGAGTTGATAATGCCCCAGGATTTGCGCTTCCGGATACTGATGTCTGAGTATCGTTAACAGGTCGAGCAATGCAAAGCGCTGCGCTTGGGTTCTTGTATCTGCCGGACACCCATTTTCGTCCAGTCCGCCTTCATAGCAAATGCCTATGCTGTGCCGGTTGAAGCCTCTCACGTGTGCACCCGGCTCTGATATCGGACGGCAGTGATGAAGCTCTCCGTCCCGGGTGATATAAAAGTGATAGCCGATATCCTTAAATCCGCGTTGCAGGTGACATTGCCGAAGTTGTTCTACGGTGAAGGGAACATTGCAGCGCGTTGCGCTGCAATGAATCACCAATAACTTAATCTCACGGGGGAGATAATTATCTTCTGGTTTTTCCATATAGATGATCAGAAGATTACTGTCCCATACAGGACGTTACACCCAAGGCCGAAATGACCGACGTTGCAATAGTTACAATAAACTGGAGAATGTTTTTCCAAAGTTGCTTTTTCATACGAATTTAAATTAAAGAATAAATACTTATACATTTTGAACTCAATAACCCAACAACAATCGGTTGATTATACTGACGGATCCGGAGTTACCCCACTGCCGGAACCTCCTTGATTGTCGTCACCGTCATCAGGAAGCGGATCTTTGTCCGAATCTGCCGAAGAATCGTTCTTATACAATGTATAATCCAGCGTCTTACACAATTTGCGGAGATCACTTCCGGGATAAAAGAGTACTTTGCCCTTATCGATGCACGATGTCTTGAATTCCTTTACCGTATCGGTAGGAGTGCCCGTTTTGATGCTCATGCGGAAATTGCCCAGGTCACCCATTTGGGCGATATTTCCTTCATCCAGTACGTTGACTATTTCGAGCAGGAACTCACCGATACAACCTTCCAGTTCTCCTTTTGAATAAGAAGAACGTTCGGAGATTCGTTTGCAGACTTCCTTGACAGTCACTTTACGACGCTACGCGCCACTGCATAGTACTTCGGAGTTTCATCAGGTTTCAATAGGTTCTTGCGAGCCATGAGAGTGTAATTCTGTGCCATAACTTTTTAAATTTTAATTGTTAATTTCTGATAACTTTGTAATCGATTACATGACAAAAGTAATACATCGGGGAATCGGCATGACGCATAGTGACGTATACAGGCGCATAGATAAATAGAAAAAACATTGGGAGATTTGTATCGAAACTTCCCAATGTTTGATTTCAATTATTGAGATGTTTTTTTCAAATCCTCCAATGTTTTTCCGATTTTCCAAAAGGACAAAAGGACAAAAAAGACAGTTGTGACTATTGCTTGTTCAACTTGATATAGGAACCATGAGATATCTTACTGATCTTTATTCCGTTAAGCGATTTTAGAAGACGTGTTACCTTACGGAGATTGAAATCGTGTTTTGCGCCGAGCCGGATCGCTTCGTCTGTAGTGAAGCTATTTGGCAACTCATTGACGAAATTGCGAATAACGTTCGGATTTTTCAGTGGACGGACCGAAGGGACAGGCATGGATGAGTGTAACAGACGGCTATGCTCGTAACAACACAGGACAATTTGAAGAGAACGCTCGAAATCAGCATCTATACAATAAATTTCGGGAGAAAGATCATTAGCTTCAAATTGCCGGATACGGGTTTGAATCATGCTGATACGCATCACCAGAAAGGCATAACGTTTCACTACGGCTTGGAGATCATCATTGCCTTCCATGGCTACCTCGGACAGCATATGTGAGAAAATCTCATTCAGACGGTTCCATTGTGGACGGGTGAAATGAAATAGAACAGGATGGGCCAGGCAGAAATTATATAGTTCGTAGACACGATGAGCAATCGGCTTGAAAGAGTCTTCCAATGAAATGCAATCATCGCCCATTTCTTTCCAGTGAGGAATTTCACGGAAAGTGTAAGTCAGAATACGGCTGGGGAGTCCGTTCCCGCAACTGCTTAACAAACTGTCTATCTGTCCGGGAGTACCCGTCAGGAGTAAGGCTAATTTAGGATGACGGATATAAACCGGACTGATACCGTTGGCTTTATAGGAAGAATCAATGTTTTCGTGCTCAAAAGCTTTGCGGAGCATATCGTCGAAGTTCCCACAATCCAGATGATTGGCTGTGGAGAGTGTTTGCGCTTCCGTATCGAAAATGATGCTTCCCTGCGAACCGTTGTCCTGCATCTGAATTTGCATGCGGGTATAACTGGTAGTGGCGGGGATGAATAACATCTTGAAAGGAGGTCTTTGAGGTTCTTCGGAATATGTATCTCCTTTTTTCCTTTTTTGCTGACATTCTGCTTGCCAAGTGTTGTGCGCTGTATGGTAGTTTTTTTGCATGGATTCACTGGTAGACAGTATTTCGGCCTGTATTTCTTCCAATAGATAGCGTCCGGTTTGAGCAATGCTTTTGCCACTACCGGCAGAAGAAAAGATAACACAGAACAAATGAGTGGAATACTTTTTGTGATTATAAATTCCAAAAGTTTGTGGAAGTGCCGCACTTAGCGCTGTGAGATCGGAAAGGAGGGAGATGTCTTGCTCGCGGTCACTCGCGTCTTCGATGATGCAATCATTCAGTAGGTCGGGAAGATTATTGTACAAATCACGAGGAAATAAAGGCGTCTCTTTTCTGAATTCTTCTCCCAGCCAATAGGCTTCTTCGGTGCTGTCGGAGTTTTCTAAAGTACCATAGGGGACTTTTGTCCTTATGTCTTTTTGACAGGGGGAATAAGCCGGTGGAACTGTTGCGGATGTCTGATTGTTAACTTGCTTGTAACCAGATGATAATACGCTTGTCAGTTCTTCGGCACGAAAATCTGTGTGCTCGAAAAAGACTGTTAGCCCGCGTAATATGCTTTCTTGCGGATAGTGGCGACGGCAGGCTTCACAGGCTAGTTTGAACACGTTGGAATGCGTTGCCCGGTTGTTAAGGGATGAAGAAAATATAGGACGAAATGAACTTGTTGATTTCGTCTTCAGAAGTATTTTCCGTAGGGTTGTTTTGGAGGGGGAAAGGAGGAAGTTTTTCATTTTCGGAAGAGGAGTTTTCTTCTTTTCTCATTAATGGTTCCAAAGTAAATGCCTGATAGAGACTAGCAATGTATCCATTGGGAGAATAACTGAAATAACACAGACGGCTTTCGTCCTTGCACGCCGGATCACTCTCCAGACCCAGCAACTGATTGTAGTAACGGCTCACCAATTGCTGACCTTCACGATGGCGGCCTTCGATATCTTCTACATAGGCGAAGATTTTCACACCGTCGGTCGGACTTTCTATGGCCGCTACCGTATGCGGGTCTGCCGCGCAACGTTGAATGACTTCCAGACGATTTTTTACGTGATCGTAATCGAGTCCGACAATATGACTGGGAGGAGGAAGTGTTTGATAGCATGCGCTCCATTGAATGTACCTGCCGGAGTGAAGCAAGGGAGTTGATTTTTCAATTTCTGTGCGGCAGCATGATCTCCATCTGCATAATATCTACGGATGGTGTTGATAATCGTTGCATAAACAGGATGAATACACATAATAATGACTTCAAGGAAAGACATGACTTTGGGCTTTTTTGAATACACATTTTCATAAACCGAGACTTTGATTTCTTCTAGAACTTTCATATAAAATTGTTTTTTGTAAGATTGTGCTACCTGACTATCAGATAGCGGGAGCAAAGGTCGGGATATTAAAAATAGGGTTACTTTCCTATGTGGAAAGCACTTGATAAAGCAAATATAAACTGAAAAATTTAAAATTATTAATCATAGAATGACATGGCGAAAGAAAAACAAAAACCTTATGAGTTTTTAAGCAATTTGGTATTGGCTTTAATGGATACAGATAGCGCATTTATTAATGCATTTTTTATGGATGAATTTGCTATTTCCTCAAAAACGTTGGGTGGAATAAGACGGGGAGAGGATATGTGTATTTATCAGTATGTACGAGTGATCCGGTGTATGACGAAGTATCTTCATTTAATGATTCAGCTGGATATGTTGCTGAAAGAATTAAGAATTGTACTATCTTCCAATTGTGACTTGGTGGTTGCTACAGTTCCTCACTGTTCTCACGGAACTTGTCAGCCGAAAGAATGGGTGATAGTAATGGAATGGGATGGGGTGAGATTGTGATTTCTACAGAAAATGGGGCACTTTTTCGTTTTTTTTGCCTAAATGCTTTCTCTATTTAATTTTTTTTATATCTTTGCTTCCATATTGAGAAACACGAATAATAATTCACTTATTTTATTCATATAAAACTTAATAAATTATGTTCAAAGCTCCTTTTTCTTTTGACGGTCGTATTCGTAGAATCGAATATTTCCTGTCAGGCATTGTTGGTGGTATAGTGTTTAGTATTGCATGGGCATTGGGTATCGGTACCTTTATTTTAGGTGCGGGTATGGGATCTGCAGGTGGTTCGGTATTCGGTTTGTTGATCGGTCTTGCTGCATTGGTTGCTTCCATGTGGTTCTCTTTGGCACAGGGGGTAAAACGTTTGCACGACCTGGACAAATCAGGTTGGTTGATTCTGCTGATGTTTGTTCCTATTGTTAACGCACTATTCGGACTTTATATGTTGTTTGCAGACGGTACGGTAGGTCCTAACCAATATGGTGAAGATCCGAAAAACCGTATGCCGTATCAAGCACAGCCTTCTTCGGTAAATGTAACGGTGAATGTTGCAAGAGAAGAAGTAAAAGTTGAAAAACCGGTTGAAGCAGCTCCTGCTGTTGAAGAAGAAAAAGCTGAATAATCTTTTTTAAGAAGAAATAGACGGCCTCTTGCAAAATTCGTTTTGTGAGAGGCTTTTTTTTGCTATCTTTGAAAATCAATAAAACAGAAAAAGAAATAAATATGAAAAAAGTAATTTGTAGTGAGAAGGCTCCGGGAGCTATCGGACCTTACAGTCAGGCGATAGAAGCAAATGGAATGATCTTTGTGTCCGGACAGTTGCCTATTGACGCTGCTACCGGAAAAATGGCGGAAGGTATTGAAGAACAGGCACGTCAGTCGTTAGAGAATATAAAACATATTCTTGAAGAAGCAGGTTTGACAATGGGAAACATTGTCAAAACGACTGTATTCCTTCAAGATATGTCTTTCTTTGCCGGGATGAACGGCGTGTATGCTACATATTTCGACGGAGCTTTTCCGGCACGTTTCGGCGGTTGCCGTAAAAGCTCTGCCAAAGGATGCGTTAGTGGAGATCGAGTGTATCGCGGTTCGTTAACAAATCGGCGACAATGAAACTGCTGCCTCCCACGAAGATAAGGTCTTTAGGGAGGCAGTTCTTTTTAGCTGCCTGTACGGCATCTACCACAGTAGGGTAGGCCGTTCCTGTCAATCCCGCTTCTTCTGCCTGTTTCAAGAGCTCGTTTTCCGGAAGCGCCCGTTTCACACTTGCTTTGGTAAAATAATAGATAGCATTTTTCGGTAGCAATTTCAGAACGCTGCTTATGTCTTTGTCGTTGACCATGCCGAATACGAAATGGAGTTGCTGCTTGAGAGTCTGTTGGTAAAAATCGAGCTGTTCGCAGATGTATTTTATTCCGTCAACATTGTGTCCGGTATCACAAATAATATCCGGATAACTGTACACCTTTTGCCAACGTCCCATTAGTCCGGTGAGTTGGCATACATCGGAGAAACCGTTGAGATAGTCTTTGGGAAGAATGCGATAGCCTATTCTTTCTAATTCTTCGAGGGCTGTTAGTATTGTGAGGCAATTTTCAAACTGGTAAATACCACTTAACTCCATAAAAAGTCCGCAAGGAAACATGCCATTTGTAATTCGGATGGCATCTTTTCTTTTATCAAGTATTTTGTCCAGCGCGTGCATGCTGTCTGCCGGATTTAAAAACAGACATAGCTCCCGGAAATTTTGTTCGAAATTTTCGTCTTTATCTTCTACCGATTCATACAAAGTTTGTTGGATATTAGTCAGCCGTTCTCTTAATTCTTGTGATTGTGAATAGGAAAGCCAGTCCATGCAGTTGTATGGGGCAATGGATTGTGCATATATGACAGGAGCATTTACTTTTTTTCCCTTTATTGTGAACACGCGCTTCACGTGACCTTTTGCCCGCCCGATAACTACCGGAACTCCTTCTTTGATAATCCCTGCTTTCTCTTTGGCTATTTTGGGTAATGTATCGCCCAGATATTGCATATGATCGAAGCCGATGTTGGTAATGATGCATAAGTCGGGCTGGATGATATTGGTACAGTCCAGCCGTCCGCCCATGCCAACTTCGATCACTGCCACGTCTACTTTCTGATCGGCAAAATAACGGAATGCCATTGCGGTGGTCAACTCGAAAAATGAAGGATGTAGTGGCTCGAAGAAGGAACGGTGATCTGCGACAAAGTTTACTACATATTCTTCGGGTATCATTTCTCCGTTGATGCGGATACGTTCTCGGAAGTCCACCAGATGAGGGGAAGTAAATAATCCGACCCGATATCCGGCCGATTGCAATACTGCCGCAATAGTGTGGGAGCAGGAACCTTTTCCGTTCGTTCCGGCGATATGTATCGTCTTGAATTGTTGATGAGGATATCCGAAATGTTCATCTAATTTGTGTGTTGTCTCTAATCCCGGCTTATATGCTTTTCCACCTATTTGCTGAAACATAGGCATACTCTCATATAAGTACTTTAAAGTGTTCTGATAATCCATGTTTTATAATATTTAACTTCGGGCAATCTTTATTGCCCGCTAATTTGTTTATCTTTAGAACCACCAATTCAACTTTATATGCGGGATTGGTGAATGAGAGTGCAAATATCAACATTTAAATTTAAAGAAACCATGGGAACTAAGAAAAATTTTGTGTTGGACACAAATGTTATTCTTCACGACTACAATTGCTTGAAGAACTTTCAGGAAAATGATATCTATCTCCCTCTTGTCGTACTCGAAGAACTGGATAAGTTTAAGAAGGGAAACGAGCAGATTAATTTCAATGCTCGTGAGTTTGTACGTGAACTGGATGTGTTGACAAGCGACGAACTTTTCTCCGAAGGGGTGAAACTGGGAGAAGGATTGGGACGTTTGTTTGTAGTGACCAGCAATGTGCCGGCTACTAAAGTATGGGAGTCTTTCCCTATCAGGAAACCGGATCATCTGATTCTCGCGGCAACTGAATATCTGACGGCGAAATATCCGAAAATGAAGTCTATTCTGGTGACCAAAGATGTGAATTTGCGTATGAAGGCCCGTTCTATCGGACTTCTTTGTGAGGATTATATCACAGATAAGGTCGTGAATGTGGATGTCTTTGAAAAATCCAATGAAATATTTGAAAATGTAGATCCGGCATTGATCGACCGTATCTATTCTTCTAAAGAGGGACTCGACTTGAGCGAGTTTGACTTTAAGGATCTGATTCATCCGAATGAATGTTTTGTGCTGAAGAGTGATCGTAATAGTGTATTGGCACGTTATAATCCTTTTACTCATTCTATCTGCCGGGTGATGAAAGGCAAGAATTATGGAATCGAGCCCCGGAACGCCGAACAAAGTTTTGCTTTTGAAATTCTGAATGACCCGAATGTGAAATTGGTGGCATTGACGGGAAAGGCGGGAACGGGCAAGACTTTATTGGCATTGGCTGCTGCTTTGGGTAAATTGACCGATTACAAACAGATATTACTGGCACGTCCGGTAGTGGCACTTTCGAATAAGGATATCGGTTTCCTTCCGGGAGACGCACAGGAAAAAGTGGCTCCTTACATGCAACCGTTGTTCGACAACTTGAATGTAATCAAACGTCAGTTTGCGACGAACTCCACAGAGGTGAAACGCATTGAGGATATGCAAAAGAGCGAGCAACTGGTAATTGAGGCTCTGGCTTTTATCCGTGGACGCAGTTTAAGCGAGATGTATTGTATTATCGACGAAGCGCAGAACCTGACTCCGAATGAAATAAAAACGATTATCACTCGTGCGGGAGAAGGTACGAAAATGGTATTTACCGGAGATATCCAACAGATTGACCAGCCTTATCTAGATAGCCAGTCTAACGGGCTGGTATATATGATTGACCGCATGAAAGATCAGAATATCTTTGCGCACGTCAACCTGTTGAAGGGCGAACGTAGTGAGTTGAGTGAACTGGCGAGTAACTTGCTATAAACAGATAATCTTTATTAAACGATAAACTGTAAACGACGAACGGTGAACAAATTGAGCTGTCATGCTGCAATGAGTTCACCGTTCATTATTTATAATTCACTCTTTATCATTCTTTCTTTCCGAAATATTTTAGGAATTGGGTGCGTTCAAATGTATTAACGCCCTTTACATCTTTAATATTCAGTCTGCCTTTGAATTGAGCGATATTGTTGAATCCTTTTCTTTCCATCCAGGCGGAGAGGAAACGGTTGGCTTCTCCGATGAATGCGTTGGTGTTTTGATAGATTGCACTGCACACTTCCACAGCTGAAGCGCCGGCAAGAATCGCTTTTACTACTGATTCGGGATTGGCTACACCACCGGAAGCTGCATAATCAATTTTGTCTACTACCGCAGATGCAATGCCGATCCAACGAAGCGGGTTGCGAGGTCGGAAGCGTTGCTGAATATTTCACCGGACATATGCTCCATATTTTCAATGTTGATGTCCGGTTGGTAGAAACGGTTGAAGAGGACAACTGCAGCCGCACCGTTGGCATATAACTGGTCAATCAGTGCCACTGGATTAGTCAGGTTATCACCCAGTTTCATGATAACCGGAATGTTGATTGTCTTTTTTATGTGGCGGAGAATATCGATATGACGTTGTTCGAACGAACCGTATGTATATTGAACATCGGACTGTAAAGCCAGAATATTGATTTCTAATGCATCGGCACCCGCTGCTTCAATTTGTTTGGCAAAGTCAATCCATTCGGAATCACTGTAACAGTTGATACTGGCAATGATAGGAATAGGACATTCCTTTTTGCTTTCTTTGATTAAAGTCAGATATTCGGACAATTTATGTTCACGGATGTATTCTGCCAGATAGTCACTTGCTTCCGGATAGAAAGCCGGATCTTTCAGTTGGTCCGCTTCCAGCATGATCTGTTCTTCGAACAGTGATTTCAGAACAATGGCACCGGCGCCGTTTTCTGCCAATTTCTTATTTTTGCCGACACTGTTAGTCAGTCCCGAGCTACTGATGATGATTGGGTTTCTAAGAGAAAGCCCTGCGAAAGTAGTTTTTAAATCGGTCATAATGAATCTTTTTTTAGTAGTTACTACTTCTAATTTAATAATTTCGTTCTCCGAAAATCTTGCTTCCTACCCGTACTAAGGTACTTCCTGCAGCAATAGCTTCGTGATAATCGTGTGACATACCCATGGATAATTCCCGGAAAGCGTCCGAATCGGCGAACCAGGTTGTTTTTATCTCTTTAAAGAGCCTGTCTAGTAAACAAAATTCCCGGTTGATTTGTTCAACATTATCGGTGTTGCTCGCCATTCCCATTAAACCGCAGATACGGACATGGGTCAGTTCTTTCCATTCTCCGGTGTTCAGCATATCTTTGCATTCGTCGGGGCTGAAACCAAATTTAGTTTCTTCCTGTGCCACATGGATTTGCAACAGGCAGTTGATGATGCGTCCTGCTTTGACAGCTTGCTTGTTGACCTCTGCCAGTAACTTATAAGTGTCAATTCCATGAATCATCGCTACGTATGGTATCATGTATTTAATTTTATTACTTTGCAGGTGTCCGATAAAATGCCATTCGATATCTTTGGGCAAACTTTCGTATTTAGCTGTCATTTCCTGCACTTTGCTTTCTCCAAAAATACGCTGTCCTGCTTGATATGCTTCTTCTATCGCTTCATTGGGGTGGAATTTTGAGACAGCAACCAGCCGGACTCCTTGCGGGAGTTCGGCCAGTACTTGCTTTAAATTTTCAGCAATACTCATTGTTGCTTATGCTTTTGACGGATCAAACTCCGGTTTGTCATTCGGTCCGGCGCTGTAAGGATATACATCCATGAGCGGAGTTTCGGATACCATGCCGATCTGATAGTCTGCCATGGTTCCTTTCATGCCTTCGTCCAGTTTCTTAACTGCATCGCGCAGGTCGGCAGCCTGTACCAATACCTGTGTGGAAGTCTTTTTCTCTGCACCGCTTTTTTCGTCCAGCGTGATGAAAATAAGTTTGCATTTGAACCAACGGTCGGCACTTTCTTCGTCGCTGGGGAAAAGTTCGCTATAATTGGCACGTTTAATGTCGGAAACTGTAAATTCTCCGGATATGAATGGAGTCATTTCTTCAATAATTCGTGCTTCTGCTTCTGTAAAGCTGAGTGCATCAACAAGATATGGTTCGGTAACTTTTTTCTGCATTCCGTTTTCCATTACTTTTTCATAACGAATCTTGCACTCAAACCAAGTATGCATTGCCATAATTTTCTTCCTTTTTAATTAATTGATTCATGTAAATTGCCTACAAAGATAAACAAAATACCAAAGTAAGTGCCGAAAGAATTTTATTTTCTTTTATGCAAATTCTTAAGTTCAAAGGAAAGCATGACACGGAATAGTCCGATAATGAGGAAAGTGAAAGAAATCATATAGACCGCGTAGAGTGCACCTATGGCCGGTTGCCACAATATCAATAAGGAACATATAATGGCAAGGATACCGAAAGCCATGTACCAGCCCAGTCGCGAGTACCATAGCGTTTCAGGTCGATCGAGTAACCGGTGGAGGAGAAGCCGCGGAACATGAGCCAGAAGGCTATGATAAACGGAATGACTTCCATGCTGACCATGGGATAGGCAATCAGGTAGATGCCGAGAATAACGTCGATGATTCCTCCCACGATATACCAGCCCCAGCTTGGCACACCTTTTCGATTGCTGACTGCAAAGAGGATTTCCAAGATACCGCTTATCAACATGGATATGCTGAATACGATACTTAGAGCTACATAACTGCTTAAAGGTGCAAACATCAGCCAAAGGGCTACAATAATATACACGATTCCCAAGAGAAGAGAAGCCCACCAATTTTTTACTGAGTGTTGAATCTCATTGAATACTGTTTCCATACGTTTTTATATTTAAAATTGAATACTAGAGTAATTTCGTTGTGGAATAACAATTTGAATTTAGAAAAGGTTTTCCGTGAACATATTTCGAGGAATAGTTGTTTTCTATATAAAGTAAATTTTAAAAAAAATATGCATTATGGCAACAACAAATTCAAAGGACAACCGGTGAAACTGATCGGTGAATTTATACAAGTGGGTAAAGTAGCTCCCGATTTTGAGCTGGTAAAAACAGATTTATCTTCTTTCTCTCTGAAAGACTTGAATGGTAAAAATGTGATTTTGAATATTTTCCCAAGTTTGGACACAAGTGTATGCGCAACGTCGGTACGCAAATTTAATAAGATGGCTGCCGGATTGAAAGATACGGTTGTATTGGCTATTTCTAAAGACCTTCCTTTTGCTCACGGTCGTTTCTGCACGACGGAAGGTATTGAGAATGTAATTCCATTGTCAGACTTCCGTTTTTCGGATTTTGATGAAAGCTACGGTGTGCGTATGGCGGATGGGCCATTGGCCGGACTTTTGGCACGTGCAGTGGTGGTGATTGGCAAAAATGGAAAGGTAGCTTATACTGAACTTGTTCCGGAAATCACGCAAGAACCTGATTATGATAAGGCGCTGGCTGCTGTGAAATGATTTTTTAATTTGGAATTATAAGATTTTGACCTAATGAGACTGGTAGACAGGTCTGGCAGGACACCAGACCTCCATTCTTGTTAGGTTGTGTTTTTTATACACTAAACCTTATTGACATGAACAAAATAGGAATTTTATTCTTTGCCCTGTCAACTATGGGCATTGGAACCCTTTCGGCTCAAACTGCCGATAGTACTCAAACTTCTCCCTGGACTAAAGAAGGATTTGCCGGACTGAAACTGACACAGGTTAGTCTGACCAACTGGGCTGCCGGAGGTGATAACTCTGTGGCCTTTGACTTGCAAGGTACATATCAGATTAATTACAAGAAAGAAAAACATTTATGGACCAATCGTCTGGAATTGGCATACGGACTTAATAAGACTGGGGAAGATGGTACGAGAAAAGCAAATGATAAGATTTATCTGAATACGAATTACGGTTATTCCATTGCCAAAAATTGGTATGCCAGTGCATTTGCGACATTCCAAACTCAATTCTCTCCGGGGTATGACTATTCGGTCAACAAAGATGTTTCAATCTCCGAATTTATGGCTCCCGGTTATTTGACTACCGGTTTGGGATTTACTTATGATCCGGGCAAGATATTTACAGTTGTACTATCTCCTGCTTCTTGGCGTGGCACCTTCGTACTAAACGACCGTCTCTCTGATGAGGGGGCTTATGGAGTAGATCCCGGTAAACATCTGCTATCAGCTTTTGGAGCAAACCTGAAGGGGGAGGTCAAATATGAATTTCTAAAGAATATGACCGTATATTCTCGTCTTGACTTATATTCCGACTATCTGCATAAACCTCTGAATATAGATGTGAATTGGGAAGTACAAGTAAATATGATTATCAATAAATGGTTCTCAACCACTCTGACTACCAATCTGATGTATGATGATGATGTGAAAATAGCTCAGAAAGACGGTACAAAAGGATCACGTGTACAATTCAAAGAGATATTGGGCGTGGGAGTGCAGTTTAATTTCTAATTCAAGTATAAATATAAAGCGTAACTACCTGACTGGTAGTTGCGCTTTATATTTTATATCTACTACTTATTTCTTCTTTTTTTTCAGTCCTTTGTAAGCGATGAATCCGACAACCAGTATGACAACAGCTATAATGACATAACCGATTTCGTGACTATATTTGGTTGCCATTACATAAACGTCATTGGTTGTTTTGAGGTCTGTAAACCGATAAATCAGATATCCGAGCACGACCAATACCGTATTCCATATTCCGGCGCCTAGCGTTGTATAAAGTAGGAAAGGGCCTAACTTCATGCCGGCCAATCCGGCAGGAATACTGATAAGCTGACGTACAGCAGGGATGAGACGTCCGAAGAAAGTGGAGGCCGCACCGTGTTTTCTGAAATATTCTTCGGCATGGTGCACTTTTTCTTCATCGATAAGACACATATGCCCCAAACGGCTGTTAGCAAATTTGTAAACAATGGGACGCCCTAACCAACGGGCCAGGTAATAATTGACTAATGCACCGATGTCTGCTCCCACAGTTGCGAATACAATGACTAGAAAGATGTTCATACTGTCGTCTGCCATGGCTTTCCATGCGGCAGGTGCACTACGGCCTCAGAGGGAAAGGGAATAAAAGAGCTCTCGATAGCCATAAAGATTGTGACTACCCAATAGTTCAAGTTTTCTAATACCCATTTGAGAAGTTCTGCTACTGATTCCATTTTTAAGGGATGAATGATTTAATTTGATTTATTGTTTTCTTTTTCTTCTTTAAGACGTTTCATAATTTCTTTTAAGATCGGTTCATCCTCTTTTCTATGGTCCGGACCGTTCAACAACTGCTGAATGGTTTCTTCTCTGAATGGACGTTCGCAATCTTTATTGTATTTGAGGAAACCGTCCAGGTCATCGGTCATGATACTGATAACACTCAATCTTTCCGGCAGGTCTTCATATTTCGGATTGATTTTGTAGGCTTTCTCATAATTTTCTTTGGCCTCGTACATATAATTGTGTTCCGAATAAGCAGTACCGATCATGTACCACATTTCCGGACCGGTACTGGTTTTTGCAGCTTTTTTAAATGCTTGGGTTGCTTTTTTCTCTATATCTTCCTCTAGGTATACTTCCCTTCCGTCAGGAAGATAAGCCTTCGTCCGGATTGATTTCTTTTGCTTTCTTGCATAGCTGGTGAGCTTCCTTATATCTTCCCATTTTGGCAACGGCATTTGCTTTAGTGGTATAAGTATCTATCAGTAGAATCGAACCGCTGTCTCCGTTTTCCTCAAAAATCCGGATAACCTGGTTACAACATTTCTTCTGTTTTTTCCCAATCTTCTTTGGTAGCATAGGACATCCCCATGAACATATACCAATTCGGGGGGGATGGCTTTGTATTCAATGGCTTTTTCGTAATTCTCGATAGCGCTGTCGGGGTTGTTGAGGTAGAAGAAACTGTGTGCTTTGTAAGCGTAGGCTTCTCCGTATTTATCATCGGCAGCCAGTGCGAAATCACAGGTTTCGATAGTTTTGTTTATATCCTCGCTCATAAAATAGCATTTTGCCAGTCCCATCCAATAAGAAGGGTTATAAGGAGCGATGTCAATCAACTTGTCAAAGCACTCGATAGCTTCTTTCATGTGTTGCGTTGCTCCCAGATAGTCGGCCTGAAGTACGATAAGTCTTCTTTTTCGCCATATTGGTCTTGTCCCTTTTCTATCCATTCTTTCGCGGCTTCCGGATATCCCATATCCATATAAAGATAAACGATCTCGATGATTGAGGCCAGATCGTCGGTGTCCTCGATTGTATTTATCAGTTGTTGTGCTTCTTCCAGTTTACCTTCATTCAGTAACAGTTCTGCTTTCAGCATTTTTACCTCGGAGTCATACGTTTCTGTGATACTGTTTGCCACTTCTTTGGCTTTACTTAGTTTTTGAGTATCCAGATAAAGAAAGGCTTGTTCTATCAGTAAGCCAGTGTTGCCGGGGTGCAGTTGAAGTCCGTAATTAATGACTTCCTGTGCATCGTTGAATTTGCGTTCGGTGGCATACCAATCGGCAATATCAGCGAGCTGGTCGCCATCTAGGTATAGTTGTCGTTTTTCTGCTTTGGCGGCTTCGTATCTTTGGATGATTTCAGTCAGTTCTTTTTTTGCACTTGGTGAATTTTTTCTCCCCATTTTATTTTTTTCTTTTTAATTGCTGACATGGGGCTGCTACAAAAGTTCTTGTTCATTTCCTTTTGACACAGCCCCATGTTATAAAGTAAAGCCTGACGGCTTAGTTATTTATTGATCTTACCCCACGTGTCTTTTAAACCCACTGTACGGTTGAATATCAGTTTTTCCGGAGTTGAATCTTTGTCAATGTTGAAGTAACCGATTCGTTGGAACTGCAAATAGGAGAGTGGAGGCAGGGTTGCTGCAAACTTCTCTATGTAGCAGTTCGGAAGAACTTTCAGTGAATCGGGGTTGATAATATCTTTCATTGCTTCCAATGCATCACAGTTTTTGGCCTCGCGGATAGCAGCCAGTTCGTCGCGCGGGTTTTCTACTTTCCACAGACGGTCGTACAGACGTACTTCCGCTTGCATACAGTGGTTGCAGCTTACCCAGTGAAGTGTTCCTTTCACCTTACGGTTGGCATCCGGCATACCGCTACGGGTATTTGCATCGTATTCACAATAAACTTCGGTGATGATACCGTTCTCGTCTTTTTTACATCCTGTACATTTTACGATATAGGCATTTTTGAGACGCACTTCCTGTCCCGGAGTCATACGGAAATATTTCTTGGGAGCATCTTCCATAAAGTCTTCACGTTCCATCCACAGTTCACGGCTAAATTCGATCAGGTGACTTCCTGCTTCCGGATCTTCCGGATTGTTGATAGCTTCCAGTTCCTCGACCTGTCCTTCCGGGTAGTTGGTAATGATAAGTTTCACCGGATTGATAACGGCGGACACACGGATAGCACGGCTGTTCAGGTCGTCTCTTACAGAACTTTCGAGCAAAGCGATGTCATTCAGCGCGTCGTAAGTGGTATATCCGATTTTATCAATAAATTTGTGGATAGATTCGGGAGAATAACCGCGACGGCGGAAACCGCAGATTGTCGGCATACGGGGATCATCCAGCCGTTTACCAGGCCTTCTTTCACCAGTGTCAGCAAGTTACGCTTACTCATCAGTGTATAGCTAAGATTCAATTTATTGAATTCCGTTTGACGGGGACGATGGTCGTTCAGGTCTTTCCCTTCTTTCAACCAGTCGATAAAGAGATCGTAAAGCGGGCGGTGCACAACGAACTCGAGCGTACACAGGGAATGGGTAACTCCTTCGAAGAAGTCACTTTGTCCGTGGGCGAAGTCGTACATCGGATAGGCTTTCCATGTGGTGCCTGTGCGGTGGTGCGGGTGTTTTACCACACGATAGATGATCGGATCGCGGAAGTGCATATTGGGATTAGCCATGTCAATCTTTGCACGGAGCACCATAGCGCCTTCTTCGATCTCACCGCTATTCATCTTTTTGAAAAGTTCGAGGCTTTCTTCGATAGGACGATTCCGGTACGGACTTTCCACACCCGGTTGGGTAGGAGTTCCTTTTTGCTGTGCAATCTGTTCGGAAGTCTGCTCATCGATATATGCTTTTCCTTCTTGTATAAGGCGGATAGCGAAGTCCCATAATTGCTGGAAGTAGTCGGAAGCATAATACTCATTTCCCCATTGGTAACCTAACCATTGGATATCTTCCTTGATAGCTTCTACGTATTCCACATCTTCCTTGGTAGGGTTTGTGTCGTCGAAACGAAGGTTACATACACCTCCATGTGCTTCTGCAATGCCAAAATCAAGGCAAATAGCTTTGGCATGACCGATGTGAAGGTATCCGTTAGGCTCGGGCGGGAAGCGCGTCTGCACTTTTCCTCCATTTTTACCTTCTTTCAAATCTTTCTCTACTGCTTGCTCAATAAAGTTCAAGCTTTTCTTTTCACCTGCTTCTTCGTTTTTTATATCTGTCATAACGGTAAGTGTGTTAGCTCTATTTAAGAGCTGCAAAAGTAACAATAAAAAGTGGAAATGAGAAAAACGGAGCCATAGAATTAAAAAAAATCCAGAATAATGGAGTAGGTTTTTTTATCCATTCCGTCTTTATTATAAAACGAACTCTAATTTATGCAGAAAAAAGACACTATACAAGATAAAGATAATGAACGTGATCCGTTGATTTCCTATTTCCGGACTTTGGAGAAAGAAGTACCCGAAGCGGATATAGAAAAACGCTGGAATGCTTTAATGCAAAATGTAAATCGCGAGCCTGTTTCCAAACGACACAGGTATTTGCGAATATATATGTTAGCGGCAGGGGTGGCTGCTTTATTTGCAGGTATCGCCTGGGGAACAAAAATATATATGGATCATCATTCACATTCCATAGATACTGCTATTGCATTATTGGAACAATGTACGACTGATACGGTGCAACAGGTGCTTCTTATCACTCATGCACAGCAACGGATAGAAGTGGATAAAGGCGCCCGTATCAGTTATTCGCAGGAAGGAGAGGCTTCGGTCAATGAGCAGCAAGTGGAAAGTAAACCGCAAAAGACGGAGTATAACCAATTGATTGTTCCTAAAGGGAAAACATCGCGGTTGGTACTGGCTGACGGGACTTCGCTGTATGTAAACGCTGGTACTAAGGTCGTATATCCTAGTGTGTTTGAGGGTAAATCCCGTGAAATCTATGTAGACGGCGAGATTTTCATTGATGTAAAGAAGGATACTGAAAAACCATTTATAGTGAAAACTTCCGGTTTTGATATCCGTGTGACGGGAACTGCTTTCAATGTCGATGCTTACAAAGCAATGCGTGAGGCAGAAGTGGTCTTGGTGCGTGGCTCTATCATAGTGAAAGATCATGCAAATAAGGAGACTGCCGTAAAACCGAACGAGTTGTTGAAATTATCCGAAGGGGTGGCTAATGTCAAACGTTCTGTTAATGCGGAAGAATATACGGCATGGACGAAAGGACACTTTCCTTTGGAAGGGCGTGATATGAGTACTATATTGCAACGACTTTCCCTCTATTATGGTTGTGAAATTACTTGTGATCCGTCTATCGAAAATTTCCCTTTACAAGGAACGATTGATTTAAGTGTGCCACTGGAAAAGGTTCTTGAAAGAATTTCAAAAATACACCCTATCGGTATCCGTGCAACTGCTAATGGATATTATTTGTTTATTAACCGAAATACTAATCTTTAAAAACACACGATGCCTATGAAAAAGAAAAAGTAACACTTCACTCAAATTCTGGTAGAAGATTATAGTCAAAGACTACTCTACCTTTAATCTTTTAATTTATTTTATTAATCCCTCGTGGTATTTTTCATTCAAATAAAAAAAGCCCGGATAACCTCACATTATCCGAGCCTGGATGAATGACATTTTATGCCATGAGCATCTAAACTATTATGCAAAAATATGGATTATTTTAGAAGAAAACAAATTTCGGCAATGTTATTGTTCTTTGCATTGCTTCTTCCGATTTCCATGGTTGCCATGGAACAAAACAATGGAGTATTTTCATTCAAATTACAGGATGTTACTGTGAAAGATATATTCAAGTATATCGAGAAAAACAGTGAATATATCTTTTTATATTCTACGGATAAAAACTTATTGAAAAAAATCAATGTGGATGTCAATAAGAAAGATATTACTCAAGTTTTGGATGAAATATTAAAGAACACAACACTAATCTATGATATAGACGGGAAGCAGATAATTATACGAGAGAAAAACGCTTCCGAAAAATCGCAGCAAAAGACAACGCAAAAGAAAAAAACAATTCGTGGAATCGTTTCCGATGATAGCACACAGGAACCTATTATCGGAGCTACTATAAGGGTGAACGGAAGTATGACAGGAACTACCTCGAATATAGAAGGTGACTTTGTTTTGGAATGTGCTGTGGGAGATACCTTGACTGTTTCCTTTGTTGGTTATCAGGATCGGTCGGTTTTGGTAAAGAGTGGTAATATTTATGCTATTGCTTTAAAAGAGTCTGCAGCAGAACTGGGAGAGGTAGTCGTTACTGCATTTGGTGTAGGGCAGAAGAAAGAATCGCTTGTGGGATCTATTCAGCAGATCAAGCCGCAGGAACTTAAAGTACCTTCTTCGAGTTTGAGTACTGCTTTTGCAGGACGTATGGCCGGTGTGATAGCGGTGCAACGCAGTGGTGAACCGGGAGCTGATGGCGCTAACTTTTGGATCCGTGGTAAATCGACCTTCAATGGTAACACTTCTGCTTTGATTATCATGGATGGGGTTGAAATTAGTTCAACGGAATTGAATGCGTTGGATCCTGAGGTTATTGAAAGTTTTTCTATTCTGAAAGATGCTACTGCTACGGCGTTGTATGGTACACGTGGTGCCAATGGAGTGATGATTGTTGCGACTAAAAACGGTAAGAATCTGGATAAGCCTATTATTAATTTTCGGTTGGAAGGAGCTATATCTACAATGACGCGTGTGCCCAATATGGTTGACGGTCCCACGTATATGAAAATGTTTAATGAAGCGGTATCGCGTCCGGGATGCGATGTAAGCCCTTATTCACAGGAAAAAATTGACGGTACTATTGCAGGATTGAATCCTTATATTTATCCTAATGTAGATTGGTTTGATGAAATATTTAATAAGAGTGCTTTTTCTGAACGTGCCAATTTTAATATACGTGGAGGTAGTTCGAAAATGGATTACTTTATGAGTGCCAGTTTCAAGCATAGTAACGGACATTTAAAGTCATTAAGCAAGGACTATTTTTCATATAATAATAATGTGCGTAATTATAATTACGACTTTATAAACAATTTGAATATTAGTGCGACCAGAACTACTAAAATATCTTTAGGGTTGAATCTTTCTGTTGCCGATAAGAAATCTCCTTTAATGGATGTGAATGATATTTTCCAACTTTCTATGGAAGCAAATCCGGTAGATTTTCCAGTACGTTTTCCTGCAAATATGTCAGACCGTGATTTTGTTTTATGGGGAGACAAACCTGGTGGCATTCATGGACAAGGATGGTATAGAAATCCGGTGGCGGAATACGTGACAGGATACAAAACAAATTTGCGTACTACTATTACTGCTAATTTCAAATTGGCACAAGAATTAGATATGATTACTAAGGGTTTGAAATTTACAGGATTATTTTCATTTAAAAATTATAGTAGTTCATCTACAGAACGTAGTGCTAGCTATAACCATTACTATATGTCTTCTTATGATCCTTCATCCATGGAATATAAAATAACCCGTATTGGTGACGAACAAAGTACCGCATTGACAAATGACGGTAGTCGGAACGGGGATAGGAAAATGTATTTTCAGGCTATCTTGGACTATAATCGTATTTTTAAAGAAGTACACGATTTGAATATTATGTTCCTTTATAATCAGGAACAATATGATATTAATGGTCCTACTACACTTTTTTCATCTTTGCCGCAACGGAAGCAAGGAGTAGCTGGACGTGTATCTTATTCTTATGATGGCCGTTATTATATTGAGGGAAATTTTGGTTATAACGGTTCGGAGAATTTCGCTAAAGGACATCGATTTGGCTTTTTCCCTTCAATAGCTGTTGGTTATAACATCTCAAATGAAAAATTCTGGCAGCCAATAAAACCGGTCATTTCAAATCTGAAAATCAGAGGTTCGTGGGGATTGGTTGGCAATGATGCTACGAATGCAGGGCGCTTTGCTTATATGGAAGATCTTGTATTGGGTGGTAGCGATTCCTATACGACGGGTATTAGGCAAGATACGTATTATTCCGGTCCGTCATGGAATAGATATTTTAACCCTGATTTAACTTGGGAAGTTGGTGAAAAAATTAATTTGGGGCTTGATTTACAGTTATTCAATGACTTTAATCTGACATTTGATATATTTAGAGAAAAGCGCCGTGATATTTTTATGACCCGTGAAAATTCCATTCCGGAAATTGTTGGTACAGGTGAAACTAAAATTACTTCCAACAATGGAGAAATGGAGAACAAAGGATTAGATTTAGCTATAGACTACAATAAACAAATCACGAAAGATTTTTCCTTTCTTTCAAAAGTACATTGACTTTTGCTCGTAACAAGGTCTTGAAAATGGATGAGCCTCCGTATTTTGAATATCCGGGATTGTCCGATGTAGGGCATCCATTGGGTACTTACTGGGGATATGTAGCTGATGGACTTTTCCCCGACCAAGAAACTATTGACAATTCTCCGCGCCAAGATTTAGGTTATACACCACAGCCGGGTGATATTAAATATGTAAATCAGCCTAATGCAAAAGGAGAATATGATAATGTAATTAATAGTAATGATCGTGTGGCTATTGGTCATCCTTATGATCCGGAGCTTGTATATGGTTTCGGCCCTTCTATGAAGTGGAAAAACTGGGACTTTTCTTTCTTTTTCCAAGGAGTGGCTCGTACCTCTTTCATGATGTATGGTATGCATCCCTTTGGTACAACGAGTATTAAAAATATGTTACAATTTGTGGCTGATGATCATTGGAGTGTTGATAATCCTAATCCAAATGCAGCGTATCCACGCTTGACTAAAGATAGTAATGGTAATAACGATCAGTATTCTACTTATTGGTTAAGGAATGCAGCTTTCTTGAAATTAAAAAATGCGGAGATAGGTTATACTTATAAAGGTATGCGCTTTTATTTAAGTGGGGTCAACTTACTGACATTTTCTCCTTTCAAGCATTGGGATCCTGAAATGGGAGGTGGTAATGGTCTTTATTATCCTACCCAGAGAGTGTTCAATATTGGTTTTCAAATGACCATACAGTAATCAAACGATACAAAATTATAAAACTATGAAACTTAAATATTTGTTCTGTGGACTTTTTTTGCTAGGCTTGTCAGCTTGTAACTATTTGGATATTGTACCAGATGAAGTTGTGAAAGAAGAAGATTCTTACGAAACTCCGGATTTGGTACGGAATTACCTTTATTCATGTTATTCTTTTCTTCCTACCAACAGAGCGATTAGTAATAATGCTTATTGGATGATGTGTGGGGCGGAAACTTCTTTTTATCGTAAAGAAATGTTTTCTACTTTTAATGAAGGTACATACGGGCCTTCCAGTCTGCACATGACTTCTGATACATGGTCTCCTATCTGGGAAGGTATCCGGCAGTGCTATATGTTTCTGGATATCCTGGATAAGGCAAAAAATCTGGTTCCTACAGATAAGCAACATTATCGTGGCGAAGCTAATTTTTTGATAGCTTATTATCATTTTCTGTCCTTGCGTTCTTACGGTCCTACATGTATTATTGATAAACTTTATGACCCAAAGTTGGATGTTGAAGAATTTCCTGAACGTAGTAGTTATGATGAGGTGGTAGAGTTCATAAATCGCAAGCTTGATGAAGCTTTTCCTGATTTGGCTACTACATATTCCGGAAAAGATTTTGGGCGAGCTACACAAGTAGCTGTCTATGCATTGAAATCCCGGCTTTATTTATATGCGGCTTCACCGTTATTTAATGGTAACAGTGAGATGTATGCCGATTTTAAAAGTAAGAAAGACGGACGCATTTGATTGCACAGGAATACTCGGAAGACAAATGGAGAAAAAGTGCGGAAATCTCTTTGCAGGCTATTACAGAACTGGAAAAACTGAATTTCCGGCTTTATGATGATAATGATGCAGGTACTCCTGACGATAATCGTCCGGGATTATCTAATCCGGCACAACGTAGAATACGTTATTCTGTGATTGATTTTTCAAATCCAAGTCCGGAAGTCATTTGGGCTGATACCCGGAAAGAAGAATACTATGATATTCAGAATCGGTCTATTCCTCGCCAATATATTGACATTGTGTATGATGGTTCAGGCGGTATAGCGCCTACATTGCAAATGGTGGAATCGTTTTATACAAAGAATGGAATTGCCAATGGATAAAGATAAGACATATGG
>ENA-OQCK01000192-OQCK01000192.1-human-gut-metagenome-genome-assembly--contig:-NODE-192-length-36662-cov-5.284494_pt1 | contig 36662 bp, 33 predicted proteins | sample MGYA00242498_ERZ504578 | MGnify/ENA primary metagenome ERZ504578 (study PRJEB26092, sample SAMD00036229) | human gut metagenome | host: Homo sapiens | study: EMG produced TPA metagenomics assembly of...
GACGTTTGTCTTCAATTCATTTCAGTACCTGCCAAGTGGATTAGACCGCAAGGCAATGTGTGCTGAATATCTACACCGACAACCATGCATATGCAGAAGCCTTCAAAACTTCTTCCGGATGATTTACATCACTTGATGGCCACTGATTGCGTATTGCCTCAAGTCGGCTTTATGGGTAAGGGATGGTATGCGCATTGAAACGGACGCGAGGACTTAATGGTTATCTTACGAATCAAAAGTCCATTTCTCTTTATGTAGGTAGCACTTCGGGAATGGAGTTGCGGATTTAAGGATTAATAAAAGCAAGTGAACTCGTTCCTTTGAGGAAATAAGTACAATAACATAGAAGTATATATATGACAAGTATACAACAAAGAGAGCAATTGCAGTCTCAGATTTGGAAAATAGCCAACGAAGTGCGTGGGGCTGTCGATGGATGGGACTTCAAGCAATTTGTTTTGGGAACATTGTTCTACCGTTTCATCAGCGAAAACTTTACAGATTACATAGAAGGTGGAGACGATAGTATTGACTATGCTTCTTTACCGGACAGTATAATAACTCCGGCGATAAAAGAGGACGCGGTCAAGACAAAAGGATATTTTATATATCCGAGCCAGCTTTTTGCCAATGTGGTCAAGACTGCCAATACAAATCCCAATCTTAATACGGATTTGAAGGCTATATTTGATTCTATCGAAAGCTCTGCGAACGGTTATGCATCCGAAAAGAATATCAAAGGATTGTTTGCTGATTTTGACACAACAAGCACCCGGCTCGGCAATACTGTTGAAAACAAGAACAGCCGTTTGGCTGCTGTTTTAAAAGGTGTGGCAGGATTGAATTTTGGAAGTTTTGAAGAGCATGAGATAGACCTTTTCGGCGACGCATACGAATTTCTGATTAATAACTATGCAGCCAATGCAGGAAAATCGGGCGGAGAGTTTTTCACTCCGCAGAATGTTTCAAAACTCATTTCACGGCTTGCCATGCATAAGCAGACAACGGTCAATAAAATATATGACCCTGCTGCCGGTTCGGGTTCGTTGCTTCTGCAAGCCAAGAAACAGTTTGAAGACCACATCATAGAAGATGGCTTCTTCGGTCAGGAAATAAACCATACAACCTATAATTTAGCCCGTATGAATATGTTCCTGCACAATATCAATTACGATAAGTTTAACATCGCACTTGGAGATACACTTATCAATCCACAGTTTGGAGACGAAAAGCCTTTTGATGCCATCGTATCCAACCCACCTTATTCGGTAAATTGGATTGGTTCGGATGATCCAACACTTATCAATGACGACCGTTTTGCTCCAGCTGGGGTGCTTGCTCCCAAATCGAAAGCGGATTTCGCCTTCGTCCTACACTCTTTGCATTATTTGTCAAGCAAAGGACGGGCCGCCATTGTCTGTTTCCCCGGCATATTTTACCGAAGCGGAACAGAGCAGAAAATCAGAAAATATTTGGTAGACGGTAACTATGTGGAAACCATTATCTCATTGCCATCCAATTTGTTCTATGGCACTTCGATAGCGGTAAATATTCTGGTTCTGTCAAAGCATAAGTCCGATACTAAAATCCAGTTCATAGATGCTAGCGGAGAAGGTTTCTTCACGAAAGAAACCAATAACAATATACTCGAAGATAGGCATATGGACAAGATTATAGAAATTTTCGATAAAAAAGAAGATGTTGATTACATAGCCAAATCGGTTGATTATAAGACCATTGCTGAAAATGATTATAATTTGTCGGTAAGCAGTTACATCGAGGTTAAAGATACTCGTCCGAAAACAGACATCAAGGAACTGAACGAGCGAATCCGTCGGATTGTGGCACGAGAGAACGAATTGCGTGCTGAAATAGATAAAATAATAGCAGAATTAGAGGAGGATGAATTATGAGTAAGTTGCAAGAATTAATACAGAAACTTTGCCCGAATGGAGTTGAGTACAAGAAGCTGGGAGATTTCTGTGAAATAAAAACAGGTAAAGGAATTACAAAATCCGATGCAGTTTTAGGTGGTACATATCCAATTATCAGCGGAGGGCAATCGCCTATGGGATATTACCATACTTTTAACAGAGAGGCAAATACCGTAACAATATCACGCGTTGGTGCGTATGCGGGGTTTGTAAATTATATTAAAGAGCGGTTTTATTTAAATGACAAGTGCTTTTCTGTCATTCCTGCATCAGAAAGAGTATCTACACTTTTTCTTTTTTATGCTCTTAAGAATATGGAATCCAAAATAAAAGAATTGCAAAGCGAAGGTGGAGTTCCAACTATTAATACAACGAAGGTGAGTAATTTGGAAATACCTCTTCCTCCATTTGAGATACAGGAAGAAGTTGCTCTGATTCTTGACGCTTCGCGGAATATGCAGCGGAGCTGCAAGCGGAGCTGCAAGCGGAGCTGCAAGCGAGAAAGGAGCAATATGAATATTATCGAAATAAATTGTTAACATTCACTAAAATAGGGGGGGGGGTACGCAAAGCGTAACTTTGGTGAAAATGAGTGAGGTAGGAACATTTATAAGAGGCAAACGATTTGTAAGGACAGACATTGTTAGTGATGGTGTTCCTTGCATTCATTATGGTGATATGTACACATATTATGGACTATATGCAACTCAAAGTAAAGGGAGGCTTAGAAATGAGCTTGCTTCAAAAATGAGGTATGCTCAAAAAAACGATGTAGTAATTGTTGCCGCAGGTGAAAATAAAGAAGACATTGGCATTGGTTTAGCATGGATTGGAGATGAACCTGCTGCAGTGCATGATGCTTGTTTCATATTTAGGAGTGATTTGTATCCTCAATATGTTTCGCACTATTTGCGTTCAGATTATTATCATAAGCAAATAGTTAAGTATGTTTCTGAGGGAAAGATTTGTTCTATATCAGCCAAAGGTTTAGGTAATGCCATTATTCCAATTCTTCCTTATGAAGAACAAGTAAGAATAGCTACACTGCTTAACAAGTTTGATACATTGGTGGGTAATCTTACCGAAGGTCTTCCGGCAGAAATAGCCGCAGTGCAGGAACAATACGAATATTATAGAAACAAATTACTGTCATTTCCAAGAATCAAAATAAGCGCATAATATGGGACAATCATTAACTGAAATAGCACAAGTCCTTTGTAATGCCGATAAAAAGGTACAGCTAATCTATGCTTTTAATGGCGTAGGTAAGACTCGTCTGTCTCGTGCGTTCAAGGAGTTGATTTCTCCAAAGGATCAAGATGACGAATTGGAGGAATACAAAATAAAGGTTTTGTATTATAATGCATTCACAGAGGATTTGTTCTATTGGGATAATGATTTGGATGCAGACTCTGACAGGAAACTTAAAATACAGCCAAACAGCTTTACCGATTGGGTTCTCAAAGATCAGGGACAAGAAAGAAATATCGTTACACATTTTCAGCGCTACACCAGCCATAAATTAACTCCCCATTCAATGAAGCATACAATGAGATTACATTTTCCATTGAAGGAGGGAATGAAGAAATAATAGACAATGTCAAGATTTCAAGAGGCGAAGAGAGTTGCCTTATTTGGTGTGTGTTTTACAGCTTGCTTAACCAAATTGTCGTGAATTTAAATATTGCAGAACCGGAAGAACGGGAAACAGAGCAGTTTAATGACTTGCAGTATGTTTTCATTGACGATCCTGTAAGTTCGTTGGATGAAAACCACCTGATTGAATTGGCAGTTAATTTAGGCGGGCTTATAAAAGAAGCAAATGGCTTGCGATTTATTGTCTCAACTCACAATCCCTTATTTTTCAATGTCCTGTTCAATGAAACAGGGAACAAAACTTGCTATTTGCTCCAGAACAACGAGGATGGTACTTACGACTTGTTAGAAAAGAAAGGAGATTCCAACAAGAGCTTTTCATATCATCATTATTTAAAACAGATAATCCAAGAAGCAATTGACAGCAACAATATTCAGAAATACCACTTTATGCTCCTTCGTAATCTTTATGAAAAGACCGCTAACTTTTTAGGATATCCGCAATGGTCCGATTTGTTGCCAGATGATAAGAAGACTTACTATAACAGAATCATTCAATTTACAAGTCACTCAACATTGTCATACGAAACCATTCCGGAACCTACCGAACCGGAAAAACAAACGCTGAAATTATTATTCAGATATCTTGTTGACAATAACTATTATACAGAAGAATAAGATGGCACAATATAATACCATAGCAGAATCAAACAACTTCATCGTACTTGATGCCTACACCAAGTATAATGAACTTCATGAACCTTCGGTGGCTTATCAGTCGGAAGTAAGCCTTGAACGCGAATTTGTCCAAGATTTAGTGAACCAAGGCTATGAATATCGCCCAGACATATCAACGCCTGAGGCACTGCTGGCCAATGCCCGTGTGCATATTCAAGAACTTAACGATGTGGAGTTTTCCGATAAGGAATGGCTACGATTTGTGGAAGAATATCTGGATAAGCCCGGAGACACCCTGATAGACAAGACCCGCAAGATTCACGATAACCACATTTATGATTTTGTTTTTGACGATGGACATATTAAGAACATCTACATCGCCGACAAACAAAACATCGCCCATAACAAGGTGCAAGTAATCAACCAGTTTGAGCAAACCGGAACACAAACCAACCGTTATGATGTTACTATTCTGGTCAATGGTTTGCCATTGGTACATGTTGAATTGAAAAAACGAGGTGTTGCCATCCGTGAAGCATTCAATCAGGTTCACCGTTATTCCAAAGAAAGTTTCAATAGTGACAATTCACTTTTCAAGTATATTCAAGTGTTTGTCATTTCAAATGGCACGGACAGCCGTTATTTTGCCAATACGGTTGAGCGCAACAAAAACAGCTTTGACTTTACCATGAATTGGGCGAATGCAAAAAATACCGTGATAAAGGACCTCAAAGACTTTACAGAGACTTTTTTCCAAAAGAACACTTTGCTCAATGTCATTTTCACCTATTCTGTCTTTGACACCAACAACACCTTGCTTGTAATGCGTCCATATCAGATTGCTGCGACAGAGCGTATGCTGTGGAAAATCAGAAGCGCATACCAAGCAAAAAAATGGTCTACAACCGAAGGTGGCGGATATGTATGGCATACCACAGGCTCGGGAAAAACGCTTACCAGTTTCAAGGCAGCACGGTTGGCAACCCAACTGGACTTATCGACAAAGTCTTCTTTGTCGTTGACCGAAAGGATCTTGATTATCAGACGATGAAAGAATATCAGCGGTTCTCTCCGGATAGCGTCAACGGGTCTGAAAGCACAGCAGGACTGAAACGGAATATAGAGAAGGATGACAACAGGATTATCGTCACTACAATTCAGAAACTGAATAATCTGATGAAAAGTGAAGACAATTTGCCTGTTTATCAAAAACAGGTTGTTTTCATTTTCGATGAGTGTCATCGCTCCCAATTCGGTGAAGCGCAAAAACAATTAAGAAAAAAGTTCAAGAAGTATTATCAGTTCGGTTTTACAGGAACCCCCATATTCCCGGAAAATGCTTATGGTTCGGAAACAACGGCGAGCGTGTTCGGCAGGGAATTGCATTCATACGTGATAACGGATGCCATCCGCGATGAAAAAGTATTGAAATTCAAGGTTGACTATAACAATGTAAGACCCCGTTTCAGGAATATAGAAACAGAACTTGACGAGCAGAAGTTAAGTGCCGCAGAAAACAAACAGGCCTTGCTTCATCCCGCCCGCATAAATGAGATTTCGCAATATATTCTGCACAACTTCAGAATCAAGACACATCGGAATCAAAGCGACAGCAAAGGTTTTAATGCCATGTTTGCTGTAAGCAGTGTGGATGCGGCCAAGTGTTACTATGAAGAATTGAACCGATTGCTGAAAAACTCGGCGAAACCATTGAAAATAGCTACCATATTTTCTTTCGCCGCCAACGAAGAGCAGAGCGCAATAGGCGAGATACCTGATGAGAACTTTGAACCGTCGGCAATGGATCTCAGCGCAAAAGAGTTTTTGACAAAAGCCATTGACGATTATAATGCCCTGTTTGGAACAAGTTATGGCATTGACGGCAAAGAGTTTCAAAATTATTACAGAGACCTTGCCAAAAGAGTAAAAAATAAAGAGATAGATCTTGTAATCGTAGTAGGCATGTTCCTGACCGGCTTTGATGCTCCGACTTTGAATACGCTGTTTGTAGACAAGAACTTACGTTATCATGGACTGATACAAGCATTTTCCCGCACCAATCGAATCTATGATGCGACCAAGACATTTGGCAATATTGTGACTTTCAGAGATCTCGAAAAACATACGATTGATGCCATAAAATTATTCGGTGATGAAAATACCGCAAATGTAGTGCTGGAAAAAGCTACAGGGAATATTTGGAAGGCTTTAAAGACGTTGCTTCAGGAGAGGCACGGAAAGGGTATATTGAAATTGTAAAAGAACTGAATGATAAATTCCCTAATACAGACAATATCGTTACAGAACAGGATAAGAAAGAATTTGTCAAGCTGTTTGGCGAATATCTGCGGGTGGAAAACATATTGCAGAATTTTGATGAATTTACTACGCTCAAGGCCTTTCAGACAATAGACACAGAAAATCCGGTTGTAATCGAAGCGTTTAAGAACGATTATTTTGTCACTGATGACGATATTGCAAAAATGCAGAAATTGCAAATGCCGTCTGATAGGATCATTCAGGATTACAAATCGACTTATAACGATATACGGGATTGGTTAAGACGGGAAAAAGAGGGAAAGAAGCCAGAAAAATCAAGGATAGACTGGGATGATGTCATTTTCGAAATAGACTTGCTTAAATCGCAGGAGATAAACCTTGATTATATTCTTGAGCTGATCTTCGAAAATAACAAAAAGATGGTGGACAAATCTTCATTGATAGAAGAAATCCGCAGGGTTATCCGGTCAAGTGTTGGCAACAGAGCCAAAGAAAGCTTGATAGTTGATTTTATCAATGATGCTAATCTCGATGCCATTTCAGATAGGACTGAAATTATAAAAGCGTTCTTTGAATATGCACAAATTAAGCAAAAGAAGGAGGCATCGGATTTGATAGTAAGTGAGAATCTGAATGAAAAAGAAGCCAAACATTATATTGAAGTCTCTTTAAGACGTGAATACGCAAGTGAGAATGGAACTGACTTTAATAATATCCTGCCCAAAATGAGTCCCCTGAATCCCTTATACCTGACTAAAAAGCATAAGGTATTTGAAAAGATTGCTGCTTTTGTTGAAAAATTTAAAGGTGTTGGCGGTAAATTGTAATATTGATTTAAGTTAAAAACAAATAATAGAGTAAATGAAATGGAAGAACAATTATTAACAACATATTCTTTCTTTGCAGCATTAACAGAAAATAGTACTGACATATATAGTGCTGTCTATATCCCAATATGTAAAAGGGCATTATCACTATATTCTAAAAAGAAAACTATCGGGACAGATCAAGATATACGAAATATTATTTCATCAGAGTATGGAATTGATGTTCCTTTGTTGATTGTTCGCAAACTTATTAAGTCAGTAGGGAGGAATCTGTCTCGTAGAGATAGGGCTAAATTTGATTTTCATATTGAAGAACAAGGAAATAGTTTTCTTTTTCTTTCAAATCCTTTGCTTTTAGTAATATTGAAGATTCGTATGAAGCGGAACGGCGCAAATCAAATGCATTGCAACAAGCATTTGAAATATTTGCAAAAGGACAAGGAGAAGACATTAATAAATTGCCTACTTTTTCGGATTTTATCAATAAGAACAAAAATAAATTATCGTCATTTTTATCAGGAAAAGTAAGCAATATTGATTGCAAAGAAGTGTCATTTATGACACATGTCCGATTTCTTCAGTATATAGAGTATAATGATAACATACTATATCAAACTACCAAGCAGATCTTCATAGGATCCGTTATAGCATCTTATCTTGAATCGGATTTTGATGTAGATGCAAAATTGGAGCGAGGAACATCATATTACCTAGATACACAAGTATTGCTGGAACTCTTAGACTTACAACGGGCAGAAGATACAATGCCAACCAAGGAGTTGATAAAATTAATTCAGGAAACAGGTGGAAATATTAGGTTATTGGATATTACATTAGACGAAATAAAGACTAATATAGAAAATGCAATAATCCATTATGATAAGAAAAATCCGACAACTACAATTAACGAAGCCTGTATTCGATTAGGGAAAAATAAAACTTGGCTAATTACATTAAAAGGAAAATTAGAAACCATTCTACAAAAAGATTATAAAATCAATATAGACAAAATACCAGAGTCTGATATTGAGCTATTTTCAAATACAGAAGATACTGCCCAGCTGAAAGAAATTCGGTATAGGAAACATTCTGCAATACACGATGTTGCTGCATATTTGTATGTTCGGGAAAAACGCAAACATGATTCAAATAAAAGATTGCTACAAAAAGCCAGTTATTGGTTCGTTACTGCAAATAAAAAATTATGCGATTTTAATATTGCGAAAAAGCTCAATGGCAATGTTGGAGAGATAATAATGCCAGATGAACTGACGAGTTTACTTTTTCTACAAAATCCCCAGAAATTATCAGGAAAAGTGTCATCAATTGGCTTAAATGAACTAATAGCTCAAACATTGTCCGAAGAATACCCGAGCCGTGATTTGATTAATGAATTTGATAGTGCAGTTTCATCTTTGGAGAATATTTCTGCTGAGGATTATAAGATATTGCTGTCATCAATATCTCAAGAATCAACTATGAAGATTCATAAATACTCGATAGTTCTATCTCAGAACCAGAAAAATTTAATAAAGATATTCATGCAATTATTGAAAATGAGCGAAATAACAAATTAAACACAGAAAAAAAGCACAAGGAGGAGATTGATAAAAACAAGAAACTTCAAGAAGCAAATAAAGATTTATTAAAAAAAATGGCAGATATTTCTCAACAGATTGCAGACATTCAAGAAAATCAGAGGCTGGATAAACTTCAGCAAAAAGAGAAGGATAAGAGGACCCGAAGATGGATTTGGGTTATTATATCTATTGTTGTTGTTTTAGTAACATTACTACTATTACAAATATTTCCTAACATAACAAATTACATGCGAAAAGGTATTCAGATAATTGGTGGCTTAGGTGGATTTTGGGGATTTTGTAATTTAGGATTAAACATTTGGTCAAAATTTAAATCTCATTAATTATGACAGCAAAAGAACTTCAACAATATTTACTCCGTGAATTTCCGCAAGAGAATGCACGCTGTGAGTGGAAAGAGATGAAAAATCTCAAGAATTCCTTTGCCGGAGATGAAAAGAATGATGTCATTTCATATGTATCAGCCATAGCGAATATGGAGGGAGGGCATCTTGTTATCGGTGTGCAGGATAAAACATTGGCAATTGTTGGGACAGATTTATCCAAGTTTAATTTGAATGCCCAATCTGCTGTATGGAAACTGATAGAGCATTGTACCAATCTTTCTTCCGAAGGATTAAGTATTGACGAATATACTACAGAGGATACACATAAAACGGTTTGGATAATCCATATTCCAAAACATTTACCTCGACGTCCGGTTTATGCTCATAAAAAAGCATGGCAGCGTGTCGAAGATTCATTGGTGGAGATCACACAAGAACGGCTTGCCGTTATTCTAGAAGAACCTGTCTTTGAAGCCAAAGATTGGTCCGCTGAAATTGTTCCTAATGCGACAATAGCGGATTTGGATGAATTGGCTGTAGCGAAAGCTCGTATTATGTTCAAAAAAGTACATTCTTCCAATATTCCTTTTGAGGAAATTGATGCATGGACGGTGGAAGATTTTCTTTCCAATAGTGGAATAATGATCAATGGAAAACTGACTCGTGCAGCTATTATTCTGTTGGGAAAACCTATTTCTGTATTTAAACTTCGTCCTGCTGTAGTTGAAGTTACATGGACTTTACGGGACGAATTCCAAAATGTCGTAGATTATGAACATTTCACTGCTCCATTTATTCTCACCGTTGATAAAATCTTGAGCAAGATACACAATCTGACAATGAGGGAATTGCCAGGAGGAACACTATTCCCAGAAACAATGAAGCAATATGATGACTACACTATTCGAGAGGCGCTGCATAATGCCATTGCACATCAAGATTATACTTTACAGCAGCGCATCAATTTTGTAGAGAATCCCGGATGGCTTTATTATGCAAATGGAGGTAGTTTTATTCCGGGTACTTTACAAAAGGCATTAGAAACCAAAGGTCCTCAACGCCATTTCCGAAATGAGTGCCTTTGTCGGGCAATGGTGAATTTCAACATGATAGACACAGTAAGCCGTGGCATTAAAAAGATGTTCAATGAACAAAGACGCCGCCATTTTCCTATGCCAGATTACGAAATTGATGTGTTGAATAAAGAGGTTGGTGTGACAATATATGGGAATACAATTAACGAAAAATATACACAACTGCTCAAAGAAAACGATACATTGACACTGGAGGATTGTATTCTTTTGGACTCAGTCCAAAAGGGACGTCGAATTTCTGAAGAAAATGCGATAGACTTATTGAATAGAGGCCTTTTGGAGGGTAACACTTCAGAATATGGTATATCACTCGATATAGCAAGAAAGACAAAGCAGTTATCCGATTATACTCGTAACAGAGGTTTGGATAGGGTGAAATTACAGCAAATGATTTTGCAGTATCTTCAGAATGCGGGTTCAATCGGAGCAAAGCGTGATGCAATATTTGAATATCTGAAAGATGCTCTTCCCAAGACCAAAACTCAAGGACAACAGGAGAGGATGTTAGGAAACATTCTTGTTGAAATGAAAGAGTCAGGGAGAATTATATTAAAGGGTAGAATCTGGTATATAAAATAGTTGTAAAGACCCAATACGCCTAATTACGACTAAATACGCCCAATTATGACTATAATGAATAATCCAAAGATTTTGTAGAGTCATGGATTTTCGCTATTTTTGCCTTGAGTTATTTGACAGCTATGCATAGCGAATCGCGGAATTTCGGCATGATTTCCAAATCGTTACCTTTGTTTTGTAAATTATTAGCTATCTCTCTATAATTTAATGAATTAGATCATACTGCTTGCAATTTAAAATAAATAACCTTGATAAGTATCTACTTTCGTTTGGTTAATTTTGAATAGCACAACATTATTTATCAACAGATTCTCCTCGAACTCCACCACCTTCTCAGTAATGACCTACGGTTCCGTACAATCTATGCTCTAAGTTTTTCATATTCATTTGCAATTATCACCAGCTCAAATATTTTAAGACAAAAGGGAAAAATATTAGCTCTTTACTTACAAAATAAAAAAACACGGAACTCATCAATGAATCCCGTATTCTTTAATTATCAACATTTTAGAGGATATGCTACTTTTTTCTTGTACATCTTATAACTTCCTGATTGATGTACTTAACTTTCTCCAGATCCATCTTCTCCACCTTTCGGTCATAAGTGACCAAGCCGTTTATCTCATGTTCCACATCTGTAGTCTGCGTATAGATGGCCGTGCTTAGTCCGAAATAGTTTATCATCTGCTCTAGCTCGGTAAGCATTAATACATAGGTATCGGTCAGGACCTCTCTATTCAACATCATCTCATAAGCGTCATTGCGTACAGGCCACATATGCCCACGCACAAATAGACCTTTTCCTCCGAATTCGCCAAGGGACGCAGCACGTTTATCATCGGGACGGGGGATCGCCTTAGGCTCGATCTTGCCATAATGATGCATATCCACGAAATCTCCATTTCTGGGATCTCCATAAGCCTTACGATAGCCCGGAGCGTAATTATATCCCGACATACCGTTTACCCAACGATTCGGATCGTACTTTTTCACCCAAGCTGTGATGTCTGTCGCTTCAAAAGCTCCCCAATTCTCATTAAACGGGACCCACATCACGATAGAAGGCGAGCTGACGTGTTGGTCGATCATCACTTTCAATTCGTCACGGAACTGTTTACGAACCGCCACGGAATCCTCACCATCCGGCTCCCAAAGATTCGGCATATCTTGCCAAACCATCAAGCCAAGCCTGTCACAATGATAATACCAACGTTGAGGCTCTACTTTGATATGCTTGCGTATTACATTAAAACCCGCACGTTTCGCCAGTTCTATATCATACAACAAAGCCTTGTCGGTAGGAGCAGTAAATGCGCCATCGGGCCAATAACCTTGATCTAAAAGACCGATATGGAAAACAAACTCCCCGTTCAATAAAGGCCGAAGCACACCATCTACCTTTCCCATACTAACAGAACGCATACCAAAATAAGAAGATACCTCATCTATTATCTCACCCTTTCGATCTTTCAACTGCAATTTCAAACCATACAAGAAGGATCATCTGGACTCCATAGACGGGGTTCCCGGATAGGCAAGTAAAAACTCATATTGGAATTTCCTTCGGTTCTTGCCACCTCTGAAGTACCATTATCCGCGATAGCCGTTACCTTTAACTCCTTATCCTCCGTATAAGCAATTACTTCCAACCGATTATTTTTTAAATCGGGCACTAGCTTAATCTGAGAAATATATTGTTTCTCTACCGGTTCAAGCCAAACGGTTTGCCAGATACCGGAGGTAAAAATATAATCTCCACGTGAGCCGTTCTTGCCCGAAGCGGCCCGGCCGTCGTTAGGATCATAAGCACCTACCACAAGGACATTTTCACCGGATTTCAAATAATCAGTAATATTTAAACTAAAAGCATCGTACCCTCCGTATGGGTACCCACCTTCTTACCGTTGACAAACACAGACGAGATCCGATCTACAGCCCCAAAATTCAACAATACATTCCTGCCCTTCCATGCTTGAGGAACAGAGAAGCTACGCTTATACCACAGGCAAGTATCACCCCCACGAGCTATACCGGATAATTCCGATTCCGGAGGATACGGCACACGTATCTTTTCTACTTTTGCGGGAAAGACTGGAGGGGTGGTTGCCGTAACAGGATCAAGCAGGTCTTTTCCTCCCATATAATCCCATATACCATTCAGATTCAACCATTCCGAACGCACCATCTGCGGACGTGGATATTCCGGTAAAGGAATCTCAGCCTTCAATGCCTCCTCTGTCCATGGGGTAGGCAATGTGAACTTCTCTAGGATTTGCGCCTTTACGGAGAAGAGATCTCCCCCAAAAAGAAAGGAGCAAAGAGCTAAACAAACAACGGTAATCTTTTTCATAAACCAACTATTTAAGTAATTCCGGATAATATTTCCGGATCAAATCTTGATCTTCTTTCTCCAACTTATCGATCAAGACCGGCTTATCTTGCGGACGGAGGGCTTTTTGATTGATTTTGTTGATCAAGCTCCAATCCTTAGCCGGTTTCTCCGGGCTGGGATCGGCAGGTTCATGGGCTTGCAAATCATAACGGGTAAAGTCGATGACGTAAGCCGGGGAATTTTTCGTATGCCAATCACGTAATAAGGCCAAGCGGAATTCCTTATTCATAAACCATTTTATCTCCAAATTATTATAAGAGTCTCCCAAACCAGAGCCTCGTTCTACGAAGCGATAGTTCCAGTCGTCGTTCGATTTATATTGTTTTCTCCAAAGTTCGCCAAATTCTCCGAACGTAACGAAATGAGTATCCGGCCAGCGTTCCTTGGTACCCGTTACCCACATCTTCATGGCATCACAGATGAGATCCTTCCCGAACTCATGTACCATCTGCGCCTCCCAGATATTGGCGACCCAGCCAAAGCCATTCAACTCAAGACCTTTATCAAAGTGAATCGCTTCCGTGTGCATCACCTCACGATGTCCCAAGTCGAGCCCCCAACCTTTGTACGTCTCGATCGGGCCGACACCTCTACGGCTGTTGTATCCATCGATACCATGTCCGGTCTGTCCGCTACGGCGGGCACAGATAAAGTCCATCGTCCAGCCATCCAGATTCACGCAATCGATGAAATCGCTTTTTCCCTGCGCCGGCTTGCAAAAGTGTTCCGTCGAGGGATAGAAAGGATAAGAAGGAGAACCGTCAGCACCACCACCGTCTATATTATGCTGCTCCAGATCACGCGTGCGCCACATGGATGTTCTCTTTCTCCGCCAAATATCTCAAATTATCGGCCGATAAGAAACCTCCCATAATTGATTGCGGACGATAACCATTTCCTACCATTTTAGAAATGATCTCTATCGCCTCCGACATCTCACGGTTTACCCGCTCACGGGGTAGATACATCGCCGGAAAATAACCGGGGAAATAAGTAACCTCATCCCCATATTTCTTTTGGCACTCCACTACGTAATCACGGATCTCCCGGTAATTCTTCCGTCCGTCCTCCAAGGCATTCATCGTGAATCCCCATGTAAGACGACCGTTCGGGTTATTCATGGCGAAGGCCTCCCGCAAGGCACGTACTCCCTCAAGCGTATGCCAATCCACCTCATCGCGGGGATGTAACTTGACATCCCGGGAGACTTCCCAAGGCGTCGTACGTATCATGATACATAAGGTGACAAAACGATTTCCTTCTATCGTCAGCGGTTCCATATTCGCCGGGACGACCACAGGATCTGCCGCCCTTAATTGAAAACCACTGAGCACAGCGACCATCCATACGATCGCCCATTTTCTCCAAGCTAATATATTCATATCATTATTTCTCATGTGTACAATTTAATCTCGTATTTGTACAATCTATTACTATTTCCTGATCCGACGGAAGTATCCTAAAGGCATAATCCGAACCGGATTCAGGTTTCCTTATATGGCCTTTCTCGCAAGTGATCACGTAGTTGAAACCATCGAAGCTAGCGTTGACCGCCTTATCCTCTATAACGGTGAAAGGTAGCTCCTTCCCTGCTGCGACCTTTAGCTCTAAAGCCCATGAGAGGTCCGCCTCCTTTGACAGAGCGGCTACCTCGAAGCGGGTCTCATAGAAAGTGATCTTGAATGGATGGCCTTTTGAGTCTTCGGCGGAAACTACCAAGGTATCCTTGCCTATCTCCGTCACTACCGGATGATCCAAGGTAAGTTCCTCCTTATCTCCATCCTTGTCTAATCGGACGATCCGAAGCCCGGCACGATCGAGTCCCTCGCTCCACATGAATCCGTCCACGACGGGCAAGTATAGAACAAGAACTGGTTCCCGTCTCCGGGCTTTTCCAGATAAGCGGACTTATAGCCTTCGTCGAAAAGATGGATATCCCTAAAGCGGAAGGTTCCCCTTTCCCACAATAAGTTCGCCCGATAATAACGGCTGTTAAACCAGACCGTCTTATTTCCTTCTCCACGGACATCCGTCAACGTGGTGACAGCCGTCGGCGGCGTAACCTTGAAGCATTCCTTGAACCACGCACCGGATTCGCCCAGCGTCTCCACCCGGATCTTATTTTCCTTCCTCAAGGAGTCCAAGATAGGGATCTGCATCTCCAGTCCCTTGCTCATATTACTCCACGTGAAAGAGTTCTCCTGTCCCGCTTGCGCATAATTGAAGGCCAGACAAGGCTGATCCACGATCGATTCCAAGAAATAATCCACCCAGCGGCGATCCATGCCCGCCTTCTCATACACGGGTTCCAAGGAGATCACCCTTGACGCTCTTGTCCCAGACCATCATCATACTGATAAATAGGATCACTGCCCAGCATACGGAAAATAGGAACGGGGATTTGCCCCTCCTCGGTCTGCGCCGGCATATAGGCGTTTACCCGGCTCGGGTAATAGGCTTGGTTCCAGTAACCCACCCATAGTATAACCATCCGTCCCCACTTGGTCCTTGCAGTTGCACGACGCCACGATCTTATATTTATCGTACATATACCCCAAGGTATGCGCATCGATAAACCAAGAGCCGATCGATTTCGGGTACGTGCCGAATATCTCCTTGAACTTCGCCATATAGACATCCACCAGTCGCTCCCGTTCTTCTTTCGTATATCCGGTGCTGAAAGCGATATTCGCGTGCGAGACCCAAGAATGCTCGCCACGCCACTTGATCCCGGCGGCTCGATCTGCGGTTGCGTAAGTTCCCACCAAGCGCCGATCTCGGAATGATCATTGAGTTTACTTTTCAACAGATCTTGGTACAATGGTTGATCAACGCATCGTACTGCAATAAGAAGGTTGCCGGTAAATCATATTTATTCACCAATTTCACTTGCTCACAAACCGTCTCGTACAATAAACTATCAGCGTTCTCCACCCGGTAATCTGTCTGGCGGATGAAATTGATGATGTTGATAATACGGGGAGCAGCCGCACTCTCAACCGGTTTCTCTCCTGCGCTACGGCATCCCGCACAGCAGAAGACGATAAAGCATACAAGACCTATCTTCTTTATGAATGACATTCGATTCAATTTTAAATTCATTTACTCTCATAAAATATTCTAGAAATGGCATTTCACCGGTGTAAAATCATTTTTAGAAATCTAAAAGGCATTTCGCAAGGGTGCAAAGCCATTTCTTAAATCTAAAAAGGCATTTTACACCAGCGCAAGGCCATTTTTACCGGAATATAAGGCATTACCCTACCACCCGGGTTGTTCGGAGCCAAGTTCGGGTTCAGATACAACTCATCCAACGGAAGGGAATAATAGTAATGCTTCGGGGTCACAAAGTTACGATTCTCCGCCGGTTCCACAATCAAGAAACCATTTTCGTCTGTCAAACCGGGATTTCCCTCGTTCAAGACATCCAAGTTCTCGTATTCCGAACCTTTCAGCTTAATACCTTTTATGGCACCTATCAATTCCGTCTCAGCCGTCTTCCAACGTCTCAAATCATCCCTGCGGAAGCCTTCGAACGCTAACTCGATCGTACGTTCCCGACGGATCTCCGTCCGCATATCCAACCCATTGCTCTTCACGAAAGCGTTGGTCAAAGGAGGCATCTCCACGCCTTTCCGGGAACGGATCACATTGATCGTCTTGTTCAAGATGTCATCGCTGATCGCCCCGTCTTTCTCGTAAGTGGCCTCAGCCAATATCAGCAATACCTCCGGATAACGGATGATGTGATAATCATATACATCCTTGTCAGAAGGAACGGAAGTCTCCGCCATATATTTCCACAACTTATAACCCGTACGTGTCTCGGGACGTATGGTAAATTGCGGCGGGCAAGTCAAGGCGCCGTCTTGCGGACTGATATAGTCGGTTCCGGGCATCAAGAAGGTCTGTTTCATACGAGGGTCACGATTCTCATATTCGCTCTTGATCGTGGCATATCCCTCAAATCCGGAATTAGCGTTCTCAATCGGTAATCCCGTACTCTTACACAAATACATATCTGCCAGCTTACGGGTAGGCGTCCCTCGCCATCCCCAATATACAGGGCACGCGTCGCTATGGTGGCGGATATCCGTCTCGTACCGACTGTCGAAGATACCCTCTTTTGAATTATCGCCCGCATTGATAAACAAGTAGCGGTAGCTCTCCTCACCGGAGCCTTCATATAAAGCATACTCACCACTATCGATCACTTTTGTAGCGGCATCGATCGCTTGTTGCAACAACTGCTGATAGTCCGAACGGTGCTGGTGATACTTCGCCCACGTCCCGGCAAACAAGGCAACCCTCGCTTTCAACGCCAAGGCAGCGCCTTGGGTTACACGTCCCGCCTCATCCGAGCTTAACTCACTTTGCAAGGGCAAGGCTGCGATCACCGCATCTAACTCAGATAAAATAAAATCCTCTACTTTTTCTTGAGGTTCTCTCCCCCCATACAATTCCGGGGAATCAATCTCAAGTACCTTAGTCAAGATAGGAATATTATTAAACTTCTTCATTAACCCTCCAATGAGTATAAGCCCTAAAAAAACGAGCCTCTGCCACATATCTGCTTATCTCTTTTGGATCCTTCTCATACGAATCAGCCTTTACAAGAATCATATTACACTGACGCAAATCCTCGAAACGATCGCTCCAATCCCCGTCCGTATTCGGGGCGATTAACGTACCGTTGCTCGTCGTATTCTCGTTCAGCTCATAGGCGATATCGCTATCCGTATCCTTGGTGCCGAACGTCTCGGTACGTGTGTAGAGCCAATTGACCTCTTTCTCGAAATCATCCGGGGTTTTCCAGAATAGCTCGTCCGGCATATTATCTTTTGGCAACAGGTCTATATCTTGGCAACTTGACAAGAACAAAGCGGAAACAATAAAGCTTCCCAATATTATCCGATAGTTTTTCATGACTTTTCGCTTTAATTTTTAAAATACGACATTTATACCAAATGAATAATTACGGGTAAACGGATAGGAAGTAATGCTACCGCTGTTCTCCTCCGGGTCCCAACCATTTGGCGTGTTATGTACCTCAAATAAATCCTCGCCGGAGAAATACACCCGCACCTTCTGCAAACCGGCCTTCGAGGTCAAAGTCTGCGGGATCGTATAACCGAACTGCAAGTTTTTCAAACGGGCATACGCAACGTTAAACTTCGTGTTCGTAGATACATAATAGTTGTAGTTTCGTTTATCCTTCAACGTGATCGCCGGATATTGGGCATCCGTTCTTTCCGGGGTCCAAGTCTTTCCATACCAATACTCGGCGGATTGATACCATGCCTCTGGCATCGGGCATCGGCTCTCCCCTTCCAAGAACATCGTCCTACGGCCTACTCCTTGTATGAAAGCGCTCAAATCGAATCCCTTCCAAGCCATACTCAGGTTAAAGCCGAAATTATAACGAGGGTTCTTGTCACCCAAGTATTTCACGTCACCGGAGCCTTCTTTGCCATCACCTAATACGGATAGCTTCCCGTCTCCATCCAAGTCCTTGTACATAGCGTCACCTACGCTCAAGTCACCCGGGATACCTCCTTCCGAGAAACGAGATTTATACGCCTCCAATTCTTGCTCATTCTGGATGATTCCATCAAATTCATATCCGAAATAGGAATTCAACGGATATCCGGTCGGAGTCTCGTTATTACCTAATTGGATCAGGTTACTTCCAACCCGATCCACGACCTTGTTTTTCGCATCACTGATATTAAAGCGAACCGAGTAGCTGAAATCCTTGATCTGATCCCTCCAGCCTAGAGAGATTTCCCATCCATGAATACTTAAATGGCCGCTGTTCGTGCTCGGAGCGTCCGCACCTAACATAGAAGGATAGGTCTTCGGGATAAGCATGTTCTTATTCTCTTTCCAGAAGTAGTCGAACGATCCATATAAACGGTTATTGAGCGTCGAGAAATCAAATCCCACATTGGTTGTCTGGATCGTCTCCCATGTACGAGAGGTAGAAATAATATTTCCAGACGTAGCCATTTGTCCTTTCACGCCAGTCCCGAAAGGATAATAATCGTTCGATAAAGAGATTAATTGAATATAATCATACAATCCGATACCGGACTGATTACCCATCTCTCCGTAAGAAGCTCTTACCTTCAAGTCCTCGAACCAACCTAACCGTTTCATGAAACCCTCTTCTCCGACACGCCAAGCCGCGTTTACACCCGGGAACCATCCCCAACGGTGATCCGGATCAAAGCGGGAACTACCATCCGCACGGATCGTTCCTTCGATGACATATTTATTGGCAAACGTATAATTCACTCTGGAAAAGAAAGAATTAATCGTCCACTGATTTCCCTCGCTCCAAGCGTTTTGATCTTGGGCGCTACCCAATTGCAAAGACATATTTTCTTGTTGGTCGAAGTTAATACGCTTCGCCGTGAACCGATCATAGTTCTCAGACTCATGGGAAGTACCGACCATCACGCTTAAATCATGCCGGTCATTGAAGTTCTTTTTATAATCAGCATAGAGCGTGAAGTTCTTGGATAAAGTTTTCTGGTAACGACGCTCCGCACTATTCGGCGTACGTTTCTCCCGAACCTCGTTATTATCCCAATCGTAATTGATGATTTTCTTGTTCGTCACGTTCTCATCCTGATCATACTTGCGGATCACGGCTTGTCCCACCAATTGCAATCCGTCGATCACCTTCCAGCGTAATTGGTTGTTGACCGTTATATTACCTGTAGTCTTATTCACCATGCCTCCCTCTTCCAATACTTGGGCCGGATTATCAAATCCCTCGAATGTATAGAAAGTTCCTGACGGATTGTACATCGGAGTCCAAGAGCGAGTCTTATAAATCAGCTCCCATATATTTTGTCCTTCCGTCAAACCCGAGGAATAGTCCCTGTTGCTTGCCTCATAAGCTAAATTAAGATCGTAAGTCAAGTTCTTGAAGATCTCGACGCTCGATTTAGCACGTACGAAGTAACGCTTGTTCACATCCTCACCAAATTTAGGGATACCTTCCTCACGCTGATGGCCTAAAGACAACATATACGAGTATCTCTCTCCACCACCGGAGATATTGACATTGTAGTTCTGCATATTGCCATTGCCAATAAGCATATCATTCCAGTCTTGATCCTTGAAGAATTGCGGATAACCGGTCCAACGCCCCCATTCCGCATCGGGCAATACCAGATCACTATTCTGCCGGATCAATTCCAATTGGTCTCTCGTGTATTCTGGAGTGAATGATCCATCCGTGATCTCCAAGGCCATCTCCGCATGTTGTAATAGATTCGCAGGTTTCCTTAACAACGCAGGAGTCTTAATAGAGTAATATGCATCAAAAGCAACAGATGTCTTCTGATTGCGCTTACCACTTTTCGTTGTCACCAGAATAACACCATCCGAGGCACGAGCACCGTAAATAGCGGCCGTACCATCTTTCAATACGGAAATATTCTCGATATCGGAAGGGTTGATCATATTAATATTTCCCTCCGCTCCATCAATCAAAACAAGGGGAGTACCACCGTTGATAGAAGAGACATCACGAACCTTCATGGTCATGTCCGAACCCGGAGCGCCTCCAGTACGTGTAATCGTCAAGCCGGGTACTTCTCCCTGCAAAGCCTGAGCCGCATTCTGAACCGGACGAGACTCAAACGCTTTCGCGTCGGCCGTAGATACGGCACCACCCAAGTTCGCTCTTTTTACCGTACCGTAACCGACAACCACAACCTCATCCATCTGCAAGGCATCTTCCCGTAACTTCACGTTCAAATTCGCTTCCTTGCTGGGACGCAATTCCGTCATGGCATATCCGATGTAAGAGATTTGAAGGACACCGTTTTCCGATACCTCTATCGTAAACTTTCCATCAAGGTCCGTAACCGTTCCGTTGGTAGTACCTTTCTCAACTACGTTCGCACCGATAATAGGTTCTCCATTCTCGTCGGTCACTACACCTTGCACTAAATTCTTCTTTTGCAAAACGGCTTGTGAGGAAGGGGCAGTTTTCTCGTTTTTTGTAGAGGGATTAATCAAGATGAAATTATTCTCCGTAATCTCATACTTACGCCTTCCCCTGCAAAAAGACGCTTCAAAATGGTTTCCACCGTCTGCTCTTTCACATGTACAGATACTTTTTTATTCAGGTTAACCTTCTCGCTCTCGTAGATAAAACGGAAGCCAGACTGTTTCTCTATCCTGAAAAGAACCTCTTTTATTGTCTGGTTATTAACGTCCAAAGACAACTTTGTCTCTTGCGAATAGACAGAGGCCGAGATCTGAAGTGAACATGCGATAGAGAATAATGTCGTCAATCTCATAATAGACAAAGTTTTTTTAAGGACCGGAGACTCTTCCGGCCTTGCTATATTCCAAAAATTCATATATTTGTAATTCGATTGTTTGTTAACACTAGTGTTACGAGCACTAATTTTAATGATCAAAAAGATGACGGGGAATGTTCCAGCATTTCCCGTTTTTCATGTGTATTCATGCGATTCTTGTTCTTTACTTCATAGGCAGACTTTATTTAGAGGTTATACTTATATTTTTTCCTTTCACGTTATAACTTATATCACTCAATCGGGATAGTACACCCAATATATCCGTTATGGTTTCCTCCTGTATGACTCCATCGTAATGTATGCTATTCCCCAAATCCTTTTGAAGATGGATGGTTACATCGTACCTCCTCTCCAGATATTTACAGACGGAAGCTAGCGGCATATGATCCATATAGAGTTTATCTTCCAGCCAACTGTACGAATGAGATAACACGCCCGATACCGGTCTCATCCGGTTGGTTTGCTTATCGAAAACCGCCATGTCTCCGGCGTTCATTAGTAATTTCTCATTCCCATGATCCAGCTCGATACAACCTTCCACCAACGAGGCTTCAACTGTTTTTTCATCCGTGTACGCTTGCAAATTAAAAGAAGTACCATGTACCTTTAAGCGCAATCCATTGTTCATCTTGATCACGAACGGTATCTTGTTCTTCGAGACATCGAAGAAGCCCTCTCCTTGGAAATTCACTTCCCGGATCTTCTCCTTCGCGTTATAGGAATACGTAATATCAGATCCAGAATTCAGCTTAACAACGGAACCATCCGGCAAGACCACCTCCGATCGGCTTCCGTAATCAGCGGTCATTCGAACCAACATTTCCGGCTGTTTATCAAATACTCCCATTTTCGAAAAACCGAGGACAAGCAATAAAGTAGCTGCCACTCCTGAAATAATATATCCGATATTCACCAAGCGTTTCCGCTTATTATATCTCTTCTTATTGATACGATCGATCTTATCCCATGCGTATTGAGCATTAAAAGTTTCTTGCTCCAGATAAGAGCCTGTTTCTTTCCAGATCTCTTTATACCGTTTAAAATCTTCTTGATTAGACTCATCCTCAGCCAACCATTCATCCAGAACCGGATCCACGATCTCCTCATTCATCCTCTCCGATAAATGGTCAACGATGTGTTCTCCTATTTGCTTTTTCTTCTCCATGAGTCTAGTCTTTATTTAAATGACACCACAAATAAAAAAAAGGTCCTATACGAACCTTGAAAATTTTCTCATTATTCTATACCTCCTTCATCTCCAGACATTCCTTCAACTTCTGTAAAGACATCCATATTTGATTTTTAATTGTTTTCACGGATATAGATAGTTTCTCCGATATTTCTTTCTGCTTCAACCCTTTTACCCTGTGAAGAAGTAACACTTCTCTACTCCGACCCGGCAAATGGTCTATACAATCATAAAGAGCGATCCTAAACTCTTCTGTTTCCAGTTGATTATCCTCATAGGATAGAAGTAATAAGTCTTGATTCTCTGATAAACTTCCCGTCTGCACCTTTGATCGGATAAAGTTCAAGGCCAGATGTTTAGCCATCCGATATAAATATCCTGATACATTTTCCTTTATCTCTATTCTCCCCCTATTTTTCCATAAATTCAAGAAAAGCTCTTGAACAACATCCTCCGCATCATTTCTATCCATCAATAGACTATACACATACTGACAAAGACGCCCGTAATAACGATCAAACAGTTTATTATAACTGATATAATCATTATTTCCGATCGCTAGCATTAAGACCTTATCGGCATGAACTTCCTGCATATAATCTTCATTTATCATGAATATTCACAATCGTCTTTACAGGTAAAAGAGTTTCGGCAAGACTATGGTTTTGTTGATAAACTGTAAATTATTCTACCACATATATTTATAATCCAGTTCTCCTTTTCCTGAAATCTCAGATCTCTTTACTAAGCATCTTTTTAAACTTCGGTTACAAACTGAATTTGTTCGCTTTATATCTTCGTTCTTCTTTTTGTTAGCCATAGTCTTGCCGAGACTCAGTTGAAATAGATCTCAGAAGGATATTTTACAAGAAATTAATCCTGCCTTTCCACAAATCTCCTGTGACGCAAAAGTAGGAAAATTATTATTTGATTGATTATTTTATCATTCTTTTCATATAAGATCATCTTCCCTTTTACTCCCCAGCAAATAAAAAGGGAAATATCTCACGACACTTCCCTTTTACCATGAATCTTATGTTTGAATTATTTTACTTCTACTACAATCATCACAGGGAAATGATCAGATGGAACACGAGCTACATGTTTTTGCATGGAGACCTCCTTCGGAAAATTCGCATTTTGCTCATTCTTCGCATCTTTCGCTTCCGAACGATATGTATCCGTCAAGACACCATATTTTTTCACATCAAACTCTTTCGTAAGGAATAAATGATCGATACGACTGTCTGTTTTGCGATCCGCATGGAAGGCATTAAACGTGCCGTTGGGTACATACCGGAAATCCGCTATCTGATAAGAATCCCGCATAATACCGGAATTGTCCAGTAATAAGTAGGATTCATTATGTTGATCCACATTAAAATCACCTGTTAGAATCGCCGGTAGCTTCTCCGGAAATTCTTTCAACTTCTTAAGGATAAGTTTTGCGCTTTCCGCACGGGCCTGTACACCAATATGATCCATATGTAAGTTAAAGAACAAGAAGTAAAGCCGGTTTGTTTATCCCGAAATTTACCCCATGTGCAAATACGGGGAAGAACGGCATCCCATCCCTTATTAGGGCGATCGGTTATCGTAGACAACCAAAAGTCCCATGATTGAGCACCTCGAACTTTCCCGTACGATAAAATATGGCAGAATATTCACCAGCTTGCTTACCATCATCACGTCCTACCCCGATATAATCATAACCGGGCATCGCATTCTTTAGATCTTGCAACTGATGATATTTACCTTCTTGAGTCCCAAAGATATCAAAACCATGGAACTGCACCAATTGGGCAATGTAGGGATAACGTTGTCCCCAGCCATTCCCATTCGTCGAGTCTCCCGCATTCGCATTACGCAAATTATAGGTGGCTACTACCATTGACTCCGCTTGTAACGCAAATACGGAACAAAGGACAAATAAAAAAGAATAAATTAGCTTCTTCATACCTTTTATCATAAAATTAAATCCACATCAATAAATTAGAACTCTGCCTCTATCATTATCGGGAAATGATCCGAAGAGAAATGCCCATACTGGCACTCGTTCAAAGTCCCATATTTATTTACCTGAATACCTTTAGTGACGAAAATATAGTCAATCCGGTTTTTCATCGGGGCATTCAAATTGAATTGGTTTGTCGTTCCTACCGTCCATAGGGTGGTGTTTTTGAGATTTCCCGTGAGTCCAACAGTAAACCATCGGATTTCAGTATTTGTATAGGCTCAGAATCCGGCGTACCATTGAAATCACCTACACAGATAGCAGGGGAATCCCCCGCTATCTTTTTAATATTAGCCAACATTATCAAAGCAGACTCATGACGTGCCACCTTACCGATATGGTCAAAATGAACGCTGAAGAAATAAAATTCCTTTCCCGAAACCTTATCCTTCAACTTCGCCCAAGAACAAACCCTCCGGCATTGCGCATCCCAGCCAAAAGAAGGCTTATCCTGTGTCTCCGACAGCCAGTAATTTCCCGAGTCCAATAATTTAAACCGATCTTTCTTAAATAAAACCGCGGCATGTTCCCCAGCCTCTTTTCCGTCATCCCGGCCTACGCCGACATACGTGTACGTATCATCTTTCACTAATTCCTTCACTTGGTGAATCAACCTTCTTGAATCCCAAAGACATCAAAATCATGGAAATGAACCAAAGATACCGCCATGTCTTTGCGGTGTACCCATGAATCATCTTATCCCCCTCATTATCATACCGCAGGTTAAAACTACCCACGTTCAGTTTACACTTCTGTTGTCCGGATATCCCTATGCAGAAAGTAAATAAAGAGATAAACACTATAATTAAGTTTCTCATGATACCCCCTTGATTACCAGCCCGGATTCTGGCTTAGATTCGTATTGAACTGAATTACTACCTCCGGTATCGGATATAAGTACTGACGAGCCGGCCAGCTACGTCCGGCGTAATTATACTCCATCAAATAACCTCCTTGAACCGGCTTCACGTTAAGCACATTACTCTTATTTGTACCCACATAGACACCAATCGCAGCATACTTCTCATCAGCGATCTTATCCGTATCATAGAAATAGGCATCATAATTACCATCGCCATTCACATCCAACGGTTGGTTAAGTGATGGGATAAAGATACCTTCCCAAGGATCGTTCACCCAAAGATCGCAACAATTCCAACGTTTCAAATCATTTAGGCGCAAACCTTCCAGACAAAGTTCAATACCACGTTCGCGACGGATCTCCAACAAGGAAGGATCAGAGATCGTCGGGTAATAAGAAGCGATATAAGGCTCTGCGGATGACGGACGGGTTGTCAATGTACCTGTCTGTGGTGTGCCTCCCGTAATTCCCGCACGAGAACGAAGCGCACCTATCGTAGCCGCCCAATCCGCATCAGTCAGTTCGCCTAATTCAGCCTTAGCCTCAGCATAGTTCAACAAAACCTCAGCATAGCGCATGATAGGAATGTCATTATCATTCGTAGCCGCATCATCGTAAGCCACGTCATCCATGGCAAACTTCGTAAACTGATATCCCGTCAATGTATGTCCCGTAAAATTAGCCGCGGTCGGCTCATAAACACCAGAAGCATTCTTACGGTATAATCCGCTCCCCGGATCGTCTGGTTCAAGCGGGTATCACGTCCTGTTGTCTCCTCCACGAAATTCTTATAGCTTCCATCCGCTTTTTTCTCGACATAAGGCGTACCATCCGCATTCAAGTATGACAGCATAAATTTACGGCTCATGCATAAGTGTGGTCCGTAAGTAGAGGAATTATACCACCAATTCTGCTCACCCAGTCCTAACACCTTGTCAGTCTCGATAGCCATCATTACCTCCGTGGTAACGCCTTATCGGCAATGAAAAGTTCGCGATACGCTCCACGGCCATCGCTATAAGCACCCGAAGTATAAAGTTTGTACGGTCCGTTATCCATAACTTCCTTAGCCGCCTCAGCCGCTAGTTTATATAAATCTTTGGCCGAATATTCCGTACATCCCGTACGAGCGATATCCAATTGGTCAGCGGCATGGTATTTACGCCAAGCAGCCTCAAACAAGCAAACACGAGATTTGAAAGCGGCAGCTGTCCATTTATTTACGATCGTTGAATTATGCGTGACATCCTCTTCCAATATATTCGTATACGCATAATCCAAATCCTCCAAGATATGCCCGATAATCACATCACGTGTATCACGCGGGTTATAAAGATCCGGGTCTTCAGCCTCGTTAAATACCTTATCAATCCAAGGTACCTCGCCATATTGTACCAATTTATCAAAATAGAAGCGAGCACGGAACAAGCGTGCGATACCATTATAATTGTCACGGATAGTCGTGCTTAGTGACTCATTCACGTTATTCTCCAAAAAGAAATTTATATTACGAAGAGCGGACCATGACCAACTCGTCGCGCTATTCGTAGTATAAGCGCCAACCTCCATACCACCCAAGGAATTTTTCACCCCATAATCTGCCGTAGCATCACGCCGGAAAGCGCTTCCTCGGGAAGGCAAGACATTGTAAAATGAGTACGTATACGTCTTCAAACCATTCTCGGAGCTAAACACCATATCCACAGAAGCCTCCGACTTTGGTTCCTCATTCATCTCGCACCCCGAAAATACAGCCAAAAGTGCCACCAGACCGCTTAATAGTATATTCTTTTTCATTTCGTATAATCTCCTATTCTTTAAAATGTAACATTCAGGCCGATGCTGAACGACTTCATCATCGGGTAATTATATCCATCACCACTATTGCTGGAGGTCAAGTCCTTATCCGATTCACCGATATTCGATACATTGACATCCTTGGAATACTTGTAAAGCGGAGACCATGTAAAGAGATTTTCCCCGGAAAGGTAAATTCCCACATTTGTCAAATGCAATTTTTTAATCCATTCCGACGGTAAATTATAGCCAACCTGTATGTTCTTCAAGCGTAGATAGGCCGCATTCATCAAATAGCGCGTGTTAGCTTCTTATGACCTCCATAGAAAGGCGCATAGTAACCAGCGTAACGAGGCAAGAATGCATCCGGGTTCTCAGGAGTCCAATAGTTTCCCACATGCCAAGAAGGCATCTGGTTATACGGGCGATTGTATTGCCCCCAGAACGTAGAGGCTTCATTAGACGGATACCAATCCTGCTTACCCACTCCTTGGAAGAAAGCACTCACCCAGATATTGTTCCAATCGGCAGAAAGCGTAAAGCTATAAATATAACGAGGCTCCTCGTTACCGATGATCTTACGGTCGCCCGGATCATCTACCGTATTCTGTCCACGATCAATATAACCGTTGCCATTTAAGTCTTCAAACTTAATATCACCCGGATACAACTTATAGGTTTTCGATGTTTGCATGAGCGGATTATAATAGGATTGTCCCGCAGCTTTCGCGCAGCCTCAGCCGCATCGATACTGGCTTGGTCCTGCCACAAACCATTGGATACAAATCCCCAATCTCACCGATACGCATCCCCTCATAATAATTCTTGTCGAGTGATTGATTCGCATACTCGCTCAATGACTTATTCGCATTATTAAACCTATCGATCACTGAATAGTAATCTGCCAATGTACCCTTGATGCTATAATTAAATCGCTTACCAGCTAAATCAAATCCATCTCTCCATTCCAAAGACAACTCATAGCCATAAGTAGACATATCCGCATAATTACCTTTCGGAGAAGAAGCACCGAACACATCCGGCACGGTCGGACCATTCACGATCATATCTGTTGTTTTACGGATATAATAATCTCCACTTACGGTCAAACGATTATCAAAGAATCCTAAATCCGCTCCTATATCATACGTCGTAGCGGTTTCCCACGTCAAGTTGCCGGGAAGAGCCGCCGGAGATGACATATAATTCTGCCGCAAACCGTCAAGAATATAATCAGACTTGCTGATACCCAATGTCTGGATATACTGATAATTACTCAATCCGGCCGCATTGCCCAAAGAGCCCCAAGAAAACCGGACCTTAGCGTTAGAGATATGTTCGGACTTAACATTCCACCAAGGTTCTTGCGAGATTCGCCAACCCACGGAAGCCGAGGGGAAGAAAGCCCAACGCTCATCACTCGGGAAGCGGGAGGAACCATCGTAACGTCCGTTTACCTCCAACAGATAACGATCATCAAAGGCATAATTCAAACGGAAGAAAGCGCCGCCAAACTGATAAGCCTTCCATTGTGAGGTAATACTCCGGTTATCAGTACCCATCACCAAATTCATGTTGTCCACGTCGTCCGTCAACAAGTCATCATTATAAGCATAGATGCGTTTGAAAGTAGATTTTTCGTAATTCCATCCAGCCATGGCCTTGAAATAATGTTTCTCGGCAAAAGTTTCCTCAAACTCTGCGAAAAGGTTCGTTGCTAGATAGTTCGTATGATCAGTTGTCTCTGCCAAATTGGAATAGGTACCCGTAATATGTTCGATCTGGCTTTCCCCATCTGCATCAACCGACCGTGCATACGGTGAACGTACTTGTTTCTTGGTCTTCTCTTGCGTCTTCTGTTGATACGTGAAATCACCATTCACACGCAAACGGTCACCCAAGAACTTAGCATTGAATGTCGTAGTATTCTTTAAGTTGGAGTTCTTTGTCGTAATACCGCTACGTCCATAAAGCAAATCGCCTACGGTATAGACGGCAGAATAAGTCATCGTACCATCAGGTTGAACAGTGGCGATGACGGGTGTCCCTCGTCTGCGATATTTCTCCATACCACACCAGAACCTTCCGATAGGTAATCGGATTGTAGTATTTATTATGGGAAAACTCAAAGTTATTGTTGATCTTCAACCAAGGAGTTAACTGATAACCTCCCTTGAAACGCATGTTATAGGTCTTGAACTTATCCGTTTGCTCATCGCTATCGAAAAGTCCATCGTAACTATAGAAACGTCCTGACAAATAATAATCAAACTTCCCGTCGGAACCCGAGATGGAAAGATTTTGATTCTGCGCGAAGACACTCTTCTTATACATCAGATCATAATAGTCGGTTCCTTCCGGATAATACACATAACGGCCTTTTGTACCGATAGAGCCATCAGAGATCACCGTCCCGAAATCGCCCGTCTCATGACGCGCTTATACTCATCCAGCCAAGCCACGGAAAATTGCTGTGTCTTGTTGATACCGGAAGGATTCGCTTGATTGTAATTAAAATAAGCGTCATAAAAATGCTTTGCCCAAATATAACCATCGGAAACTACATCCGGCACATTCTGTGGTGATTGTAATGAATAGCTAGAAGACCATGTCACCTTCGGCTTACCTTCCGTAGCGTTCTTCGTCGTGATCAAAACCACGCCAAATGGAGCACGTGCGCCATAAATAGCGGAAGCGGCAGCATCCTTCAATACGGAAATACTCTCAATATCATTCGGATTTAACATAGAAGGGTCTCCTTCCACACCATCAATCAACACCAAAGCACTACCCCCATTGATAGAACCGGCGCCACGTACGTTAAAATCCGCCGTACGCCCCGGTTTACCATCAGACAAGGAAATATTCAAGTTCGGGACAACCCCTTCTAGCATCTGAGTAGCGTTAGCCGTAGGACGCCCCTCGAATACATCACTAGTCACTTGCTCTACCGCACCGGTCAAATTCACTTTTTTCTGGGAACCATAACCCACCACGACTACCTCATCCAGCTTCTGCGTGTCCTCATGAATAGATATAACCAAATTATCTTTATTGCCTACCGGAACATCTTGAGCCACATAACCAATATAAGAAACCTGAAGTATCGCATTCGGAGTTACCTCAATAGAGAAATGACCATCTATATCCGTGATGGTACCATTGGTAGATCCTTTCACGACCACATTCGCCCCGATGATTGGCTCCCCTTTCGGTCTGTAATCGTACCGGTAACTTTCTTATTACCTTGTTGCTGAACAGTTTTTACCGATGATAAAACGATCTGATGACCCGATTTCAATACATAAGCCACATTCGCTTGCTTTGCTATCGCATCCATTACAGCATTAATATCCGCATCTTCCACGTCAACAGAGATCGGAGAATTCAGACCTTTGATCCCATCATTATAGAAAAAACGATATTCAGTCGTTTCCTCCAATTCTTTAATAACCTCCCGCATCGGTCTATCCTTTACCGACAACGATATCTGGGCGGCAATCGCAACTCCGGAAAAGCCCGACAATAATTGGGCATACAAAAGTGTCCGGAAAAAAGAGTGCTTGAAATTACTCATTTTTAAAAGTTTTTTAATAATACATAGATTTTAAACAGGTAACTTTACAAGCAAATCATTTACATATTCTATCTTATTTATAACCGGCTAGTTATTTCCTTTAAGATATTATATACAAGTGATTTTGCTTAAGAGGAAGAAGGGCCTTGCCTTTCTTCTTTTTTACTACAATCATCTAGCTCATCTCATAGGCTTCTTCTTTATTAGGTTAACACTCAACTTCCTATTTCTCATTTAAATAAATAGTATCACCTACGACACATACGTAATCGGAGCCGTAAGGCTTATTATTTCAAATACATTATCCAGACTATTATTCCGGATCACCCCCGAGAAACTGTAGCCTTTAATCTTATTGGACAAAAAACGAACTTCAACATTATACATTCGATTCAACAATACTGCGATCTCCTCCAACGACTCGCCAGAGAAGGCCAGTTCATTCGTACGCCAAAGACGGGCATAAGAAGCATTTGTCGGGTGATTAACAGATAATATATGACTAGACTTATTAAAAACCGCACTCTCATCCGGAGACAGAATCACAAACTCTTTTCCAACCGCTGTTCGTACACTGCCTTCAAACAAGGTCGTAACCACCTCGTCATCTTCCTCATACGCCTTCACATTAAAAGCTGTGCCTAGCGCCTCGACTTCCATATCCCCCACATTTACCAAGAAACGACGCAATGTATCTTTCGAAACTTCAAAATAAGCCTCACCAGATAAAGAAACTGATCTTCTTTCACGCCATAATCACTCTTATAATTAAGTTTAGTATGCGAATTTAACCATACTTCGTCCCATCAGGAAGAACCACGCTAGCACGTTGCCCATTATCTGCCAACACCACATAATCCAATGGATCAGGTGGTGGAACCTGTCTCATATTATACCAATGGGAGCCAATTCCAAGGCCTATACATATTAAAGCCACCGCCGCATAAGAAAGCCACTTCCATAAGGTATGCGGTTTCTTCTTTATCTCCAAAGTTTTCTTCTCTTGTCTTATCCGCTTTTTAATCTCACAAAACATCTGTCCTTGTAGCTTAGGAGGAAGCTTTTTCCCGGAAGATTCTTCCCATCTAGACTTATAAAAAGCCATGATCTCTTCCTTATGATCGGGATCTCTAAACCACGCCAAAAGAGTTCGCTCTTCTTCCGGTGAAGTCTTACCACTCATGAAGCGATCCAATAATTCGATATGTGTATGCATTTTTCTCATCGTGTAATAAGTATATCCCGAAAAAGAACTTTACCCTTACACGGAAAAATCGAGAGATCCGTGATTTAACACAAATTAATATCATACTTATTTTCCGCCTTCATAAGTAAACGGTCGATGTTCCTTTTCGCATGTACGGTTACGAAAAGGATTTTCAATAGAGTAAATGTTTTTCACTACCAAACCGACATAACCTTTGACTGATCAAAACAATACAGATGATAATCATCATCCCAGCCCAAGGCTATTAGTTCTTTATCATCGTTTGTCACGCAAATATTGAATAGTCTTATATCCGTAATCAATCGACAAATACATTTTCCACTCCAATCATATACATACGTATATCCGATAAAACTATCTACCCCTACAAACCACAAGATATTTAATGCTTATTAACTATAAAAAGAGTGTTATAAGGCAAAGAAAGCCATCAGAAGAAGTCGATCTCGCAAAAAACGCAAAGCCCTACTCAACTGTGTCTCCACAGTCTTTTCAGAGATAGAGAGGCGTTCCGCTATTTCTTTATAGGATAAATGCTCATGACGGCTCAAACGAAATATCTCCCGACGGGACAACGGCAATTCTTCTATCAAGCTATTAATATATTCCCGTAAAGACTCCGCATCAATTCGCTCTTCCATAAGCGAATCAACATCTGATAGCTGTCGTTGTAGGCTTTCCGTCAGTTTCTCGGAGAGTAGCCGATTCTCTGTCTCTTTATAAACTAAGTTACGGGCGATGGTGAATAGATAGGCGTCAAAGTTTTGCTCCACATCTATCGTCTCATGCTTCTCCCAAATCTTAAGAAAAACGTTTTGGGTCAAGTCCTCTGCCATAGATTTTTCATATAGTAATGAGTAAATAAAATGATATACATGCTCATTATATTTCCAGAATAGAGTCTCAAAAGCCTTTTCATCTCCATTCTTCAGATCTATAAGCAAATGTCCATCCACTTTCATATTACATATATATTACATATCCACGCCATACAAATCTTATCTCCTTTCTGCATATTTGCAGTTTTCATATACATGAGTTCTGATGAAACTATGTCGGTTAGTGTAGATGATATGAATGATAAGATAAAGATAATCAGCGGATAACTAAATAGTAAAATTACCGATGGTAGTGGAGAACTAAAGAAAAAACGAACTAGATGGTTGTTATTTAGATATTTATATTATAAACAAGACATGGTCTCATCAGAACCAAGTACAAGGTTACTAATAAATATCCAAATATAAACAAGCATCATTACATATCGCAAATATACAAAAAAATGTAAATACAGTATGAGTATCCTTGAAATCTAGTTAAATTCTACTTGAGGACAAAGAATGTCCTCACTAATTATCCGCTTCGCAAATGATATATTGATAAAGGTCGGAATGTCCGGTTTTATCGATTATCTTATGCTTTTCGAGTTGGAATTTCAGTTGGGCCAAACCAAGAGCACCAAAGCCGGGAAGGTCTAATAAAGAATCGAGTCCGTTTTTGAGGGCGTAACGTAGAATATCTTCTATGGTTTCTATATTCAAGGTTGTAAGGCATTTACGGATATAGGGCGCTAAGGTGAGACGGGTAATGGGTTGGCATATCCGTTTCGCGGCATTTAAGGGAACGGGAGTAAGTGATCGGGGAGATTCGATACATAGACCGTTTTGGAGCGCCTTTTTATATAATCTTCTCAATTCGTATTCCATGTTCCTGTTCTCTATCCACAGACGTTCTATCTCAAGGTCTTGATTCGTGATTGTTTTCTTGTATTCGGTCAGGAAGCCCATGTTTTCTTGCAAGCGGAGCGATATGACCTTATATCGGCGACAGATTCCGTCGTAGGATATACCACAACGTTTGGCTACGTCTTCTATCTTGGCTCCGGAAGTTATTTCCGTAAGATAAGTCGGTCTTTCTTGTCGTGTATGAATGTTGATAGTTCGGCGATAATGAGTTTAAGTAGGGGAGAGATGTTTTTAAGGGATCGCAGGCAGAAAAGGTAATCATCGAATTGGGAGATGATCTCGTTTATCTCTTCTTCCTTGTCTTGGATGATAAGTTGCAGGTATAGCTTTTGTATTCCCATACGCTCGATATGGGAAATAAATTCACGTAAATTGGTCAGATCGACTAGGCGAACACCTTGCTTCACGACGTAAGATGTTATTTTTTTAGATATCGCCCATTGCTGGATTTCTTCAGATGGAAAGCCGGTGATACAAGCGGCTTCTTCAATAGTAATAAACTCAGGCATAACTATTTGATTAAAGTAAAACTTATACTATTTATCTTTAAAAAGGGCGTTATTTGGCGTTATATTGAAGAGCTGGCCTTTCATTATAAAATAAAGAAAGGGCGATTGGCTGAACATTACGTTGACAAAGGTTCCGCTAAAAACCCACATTAGAGTAAAGTCAGCCGCACGCCCCCCTTTATCTATATACAATAATCTTATCCATACTTTAACAGCATAGATAACACGTATATTCGGTAAAGGGTTGCGGGGCCTTCTTTGCGCTTCTCTAAAGTTGAAAAATTTAGCGGATTCTGTCAACTCGCACAAATATCGCACGCAACACAAGGCTTCTAACTTAAAAGCCTTTTATTGTCGCAAATATACGTATTTAAAAATATTTTAGTCTATAATAATCCATACGTTTTCTATTTTATCATTGTTTTACTACCAACAAAGAAAGAATAAGTAGATAAAAACCTATGCTTTTACCTTTTGCTTTTCTGTCTTAATTACTAGCTAGGCAAATATATGATATATTCTTTAATTATAATTGATTATTAAGGAAGAAATCAAGATGGCAATCCATCAAACAGTACGAAGACTACTACCCTAAAGTTTATGGAATGACCTTACAAAACACTTTTATAGTGCAAAAAAGATTAGGTACATTGCCAAATGGCTTTTTTAGGTAGAAAGTTACCAGTTAACTAACATTTCAAAGTAAGTTAGCTTCAACGGCAAAGTAAGCTAACTTAAATGACCAAGTAAGTTAACTTCATAAATCCGGGGTGAAATCCGCAAACGACATACAACACGCATCTACACTCCCAACACTATATAACCGCTATGGATATTTGAAGTATTGATAATAGGCGGTTTACTTCTGTTATCCGTAACTCCAACCTTATCAGTCAACAAGCCTTTCATTAAAAGATAAGCACATCATAATGCACGACTGTGCCATCCTAGTGGCACACCATTGCCATAAGGAAGGCACAGCTATGCCACGCCAATGGCACTGCCGTGCCACGATATGGGAAATGATTGGCACTGCGGAAGTCTGTTAACTAGACAGTTAAGGATGGATAAATAATTATTCCCCTAACTTATCAAGCAACTCATACGACGGAACGAAGAAAAGAGTTCCCGTTATCGGCGTGCTGAAGTCCAGCAGACGATCCGTATTGCCTACGGGATCACCGACGAACATATTCTCCAGCATTCGTCGGGTGGTGCTGAACGTGCTGGCATAGGCGATAAAATAGGTACCGTATTCACCTTTGGAGGTATGGGCGAATGGCATGTTAGCACGGACTATTTTCAGATCGTCTCCGATGTTCGTCACGGCGTTATGGGCGTTCTTCGGTTTTTCCTCATCTGATAGCTCGACATCGTTGAATTTACGTCGACCGATGACTTTCTCTTGCTCTTCCACTGGAAGCGCATTCCATGCCACCATATCATGAATGTATTTTTGCACAAATACATAACTTCCGCCCATAAACTCGGGGTCCTCATCGCCTATTACTGCGAAACGATAGGGGTCTTCATCCACGGCAGGGTTCTCCGTACCGTCCACGAAACCGATAATCGCCTTACCGTCTCTATACCGAAAACCGTGGGTCTCATCGATCGATTCCACGACACCCCGCAGTTTCTGGTCTATAATGGAGGCGAACTCAAAGCACAGTCCCATCTGCTTACAGCGGATGTGGAACAGTAAATCCCCGGGGGTAGAAACAGCCGTAAGCTTAACTCCTTTGATCTCTTCAAACGGTTGCAATTCTTTGGGGTTTCCTTGCTCCGGAAGAAGCGTTTCCAAGCATCCGCCCCGAATCCTATCGTACAACTGAATTGCATATCAGGATAGCGATTGCGCATACTACGTATCAAAGCGGAGAAATTAGCGCACACGTCCTTCACCTTATCAATCGTGTCGGGAGATCTTTTAGAGCATAGACAATGAAAACCGCATTCTCACCCGGTTTTTGGGTAACATCTTGCGGATAGTTAGCGTTCAATGGATTTTGTAGAGAGTTCATAGCACATCTTTAATTATATTGTTATTATATGGATATAACTCTATAGAAGCGCTCTTGTTCAAGGA
>ENA-OQCK01000195-OQCK01000195.1-human-gut-metagenome-genome-assembly--contig:-NODE-195-length-36443-cov-13.905992_pt1 | contig 36443 bp, 38 predicted proteins | sample MGYA00242498_ERZ504578 | MGnify/ENA primary metagenome ERZ504578 (study PRJEB26092, sample SAMD00036229) | human gut metagenome | host: Homo sapiens | study: EMG produced TPA metagenomics assembly of...
TTACACCAAAACATGGCTCATGGTTAAACATGATTGAAAGCTTCTTCAGCAAGATGACCAGACAGATGCTTCGAGGAATTCGTGTCAATACCAAACAGGAGTTGGAAGAACGAATTTACAAGTACTTTGACGAAGTGAACCGTGAACCCGTGGTTTATCACTGGAAGTATAAAATGGATGAAATCAGTGAAGAGGAAGCAGTATCAATTTAATATAGCAATTATTTAATATTCGTTATACTAGGAGCAATAAGCAGCACTACTGCCACAAGAAAATATACACCATACAGTAACCACGTAATTGTATTGTTCCAAGGGAAACTCTTTTCTGGATGGTTTAATGCAAACATTATAAATACAATAGCTACAATCAGCATTATCACACCGATAATCCTTGATATACTTTTTTTCATGTAAAGCACCTCCTCGTCAAACTTGAAGTTATCAATTAGCGAAATCCAACAACTCGATTAACTTATCGAGAAATGCCTCTTCCCCCCATGTATTAATTTTGAAAAATACAGCTTGGCTTCCTCCCGCTGTAATTGCGGAAAGTTGAACTGGATCTTTGTCATTTTGAAAAAGTGTAATATTAAGACTCACTCTGTTTCCTCCGGCATAGCTGTAACGCTCAAAAACACGAACGCTACAACGCGCAGTTCCACTTCGAAAGTCACTGGCATCTTCTAACGTTGCTGACATACTGCCATTTATTATTCCGTTCTCAATTTTGGAAAGTAACTGATCAAAATCTTCATTTATATATCTTTCTATTTTTGCCATGCCCAACACCTTCCTCTCACCCTGTATTTTACCCTTTCATCTTTTGTATGTGTAAGAGGGTTTGTAGATTAGGATACAAACAACTTCAGATGAATGTTTTTATAAACAATTTCCTTCAAATCAGGTCCCCGTCCAACGGGTGGTTCATTATTTCATCCATCTCATAAATTATACTTTTTTCAATTACCAAATCTCCTCCTGTTGCAAATAATTTAACTTTATAAAAATCTTCTGGAAAAGTAAGTTTGACATAACAACCTCTCCGTTATTAATAAATAATTCGCTCTGAGAAACATCCATTAGAAGTTTTATCGTTAAAAACTCCTGTGTAAAATCTACAGGTGCTTTATATTTTCCTGCAAATTTATCATGAGGATTTACTCCTGTTGTTGTTCTATCAACAAAACAGCATTGTTTTTCTTTACAGAATACAATTTCAAATTGTCGATTTTTTCCTGTTGAAATTTTAATTCCAAATGTTTGCGCATGAATCTTTTCAATCGGATAAGATATATCTAGTTCTAGTACTTCTTTCTTATCGCACAGCGTCCACTCTTCATCCGCTCCCATCTTTATGTTTTTCATTTCATGCTTATTTGTTCTTAAACACTCCATTTCTTTAACAGGTAATTGCTTTAAAATATATTTTTTCTCTTTTTGCACTAATTTCAATTCACGGACACAAGACATCTGACCCTTGAACGGACTTGTTGGAAGATAATCTCTGTATTGCCAATTATCAGCCCATGCAATCATCAATCTTCTGTCTTTAGGTACATGATTCCACGTAACTCCAGCATAAAAATCTTTTCCATAATCTATCCAAAGACCTTTCTCTTGGTTTGAATCTGCTATAAATTTTTGACCATCGAATTCTCCCACAAAATACTGCATTCCTGTTCCACCTGCTGGAGATCCATCATTAATACTTACTGTTAAAACCCATTTCCTTTCTTCTGTTGTCTCAACTATCATCGGAAAAAGGTCTGGACATTCCCATACCCCCGTATGACTTTCTTGATTTCCTTTGAAAGAAGATATTTGATTCCAATGAATTAAATCCTTTGATTCATACAAAAGTACACAATCTCCACCTGAAAGAATCATAACCCACTTTTCTTCATAGCGAAATACTTTTGGATCTCGAAAATCTTCTCTTGAATCTGTTAAAATCGGATTTCCAGAATATTTTTCCCATGTACGCCCTTTATCATAACTAAACGCTACCCCCTGACTTTGCCTTTTGGTTTCATGTTCACTATAAGTAAAAAATGCTACCATTCGCTGATTTTCTTCATCCACAACTGCACTACCAGACCAGATTTGTCCAATTTTATCTGGTGCAATAGCTTTAGGTAGTCTCTTCCAATGCACTAAATCTTTACTTACTGCATGTCCCCAATAAATCTGCTCGTTAATATTATACTGATGAAAAAGATGATATTCACCCTTATAATATACCAATCCATTCGGATCATTTATAATATAATCTTCTGCTGAAAAATGTATTTTCGGTCTGTATTTTTCCATTTTAACACCTTTAGGCATTCATCCAGCTCCGATGAATGCCTGTCTTTCTATCACTTCTTAAATTTATTTTTTTAATTCAACAAAATCTGCTTTCAACTGATCTACCATCTGATCAAATGTATATTCTCCACTGAAATATCCTTGGAAATCTGCTGCAGCTTTTGGTTCATACCCCGAAGGAAATCCTCCCATTACCCATGGAAGTGTCTTCCCTTCATCAATATATCTTTTTACTTCTTTTGACAACGTATCTGTGATTTCAACATCATCATAATTGTTGAATGCCGGAACAAAACCAAAGTCATTTACAACAATCTGTTTACCTTCGTCAGACTGAAACAGCCAATTTAAGAATTCTTTAGATGCTTCTTTTTCTTTATCATCTGACTGGCTGTTTATACACCAATAAATGGAGATTCCTGTAGGAATGCAATCTTCTTTTACCCCTTTCAACGGAAGTGGAAGAATTCCCATTTTATTTGCCACCTCTTCATCAATTCCACTCAATTCTGGTCCAATCCAATTTCCCTGCTGTACAACCGCAACTCGTTCGATAGCAAGACCTCCTCCGATTTCACTTGAATAATCCACTGCATTTAGTTTGGAAAGATTATCTTTTGATGTAGTATACTTTGTTTCCAAATCAAGAAGAGCCTTTAATGAATCTGCATATTTCAAACCTAGTTGATCTGAATTTCTTAATTCTGTTGCACTTGAATACTCACATGCCAAAGGCGCATTCAACGTATGAAGTCCTGGAATCCAAGTTTCCTTTGCAGCATATTCTTCAACAGCTTCAAGCTGTGGATACTTGTCCTTTAACTTTCCAGAATCAATCTGATTCTGAAGATCAGCAAACGCCTTATCTATCGCATCATAGCTTGTCAATGTAGAGGCATCGATTCCCGCATCTTTAAAAATTTCTTTATTATAAACTAATCCGTATCCTTCTACACTAACCGGTATTCCATAAACTTTTCCATCTAGTGTTACATCATCCAAACTTCCATCTACTGTATTTTTCAACCATTCCTGATCACTTAAATCTTCTACATAATCTGTCATGTTTGTAATATTATCACCTAGTGCATAGATATCAACAGAATCATCACTGATTAACTTTGCTTTTAAATTTGTGTTGTAATCATTTCCCTGAATACTCTCTACATTTATTGTTACATTTGGATTTTCTTCTGTATACTTATCAGCGGCTTCCTGAAGCTGACTTGAAATCTCTGATTTGTTCTGATACAGATTGATTGTAACCTTATCTCCACTGTCACCGCCTTTGCTACTTCCGCATCCTGTCACCATTCCAAGAACCATTGTTCCGCACAAGATCACGCTCACTACTCTTCTCTTCATTTTTGTTTCCTCCTTATGTGTTTAATTGTAATAAATAACTCTCGCTTCATATGCTTTCAGTAAAACTGTTTTCTCATCTTCTATGCAATTATTCAAATCAATCAATTTATCATAATTTGAAATTAAAGTTATACCTTTACGTCCAAAAAATTCATCTGGTAATTCAACAAGCTGTTCCTCTTCTGAAAAACTGCATAATACAAGTAATTTTTCTTTTCCAAGTTCGCGAATATAACAGTAATTTTTCTCACTTTCCTCATAAAGAGGATGAAAATCTCCATATACGATTATTGGATAATTTTTTCTTAGTTGAATCAATTTTTTATAATAACTATAAATTGATTCAGCATCATTAATCTGATTTTTCACATTGATAGTCTTATAATTGGGATTAATTGTAAACCAACATCCTGCATCACCAAACCCTGCATACTCACTATCATCCCACTGCATCGCAGTTCTCGCATTATCTCTACTCTTCTTCTGCACGCATTTGAACATATATTCAGGATCTTCTCCCATCCCTTCTGTTCTCTGATAATATGAAGTAAGAGATTCAATGTCCTCATAATCTTCTATCTTCTCTAGATAGTCATTTGTCATTCCAATTTCTTCACCTTGATAAATATATGGAGTTCCTTGCATCATATGAAGACAAGTACCTAACATTTTAGCTGATTTTTCCCAATATTCTTGATCATTTCCAAACCTTGATACAACTCTTGGCTGATCATGATTATTCCAGTACAAACTATTCCAAGCATTTCCTTGCAATCCCATTTGCCATCTGTTCATAACAGATTTTAACTTACTCAATTTGAATCTTTCTGCTGACCATTTCGAATTCGAACCATTATCGACATTCATATGTTCAAAGGTAAAAATCATATTCAACTCATGTTCTTTAAATCCTGAATATTTTTTTCCATCTTCTACTGTTGTTTCCAACGTTTCACCGACTGTAATCATCGGATATTTGGAAAATACTTTTTCATTTAATTCTTTTATATAAATATGAGCTTGTGGCATATTGTGAGTAAATGGAATCATGTCCCCATATAACTCGCCTTCCTGCTTTTTACCATCTGGGAATTTTTGATCCTTTCCAATCAGATTAATAACATCCAATCGAAAACCATCCACACCCTTTTGCATCCACCAGTTCATCATCTGCTCTACTTCATGTCGGACATTTGGATTCTCCCAGTTTAAATCTGGCTGCTCCTTGGCAAACATATGCAAATAATACATCTTTCTTGCTTCACAGTATTCCCAGGCCGATCCACCGAAAAAAGAACCCCAGTTATTCGGAGGACCACCATCTTTTCCTTTTCTCCAGATATAAAAATCAGCATAAGGATTATCTTCATCTGGCTGACAGCTTTTTTTAAACCATTCGTGTTGATTAGATGTATGATTTACTACGATATCCATCATCAGTTTCAGATCTCGTTTATGCATCTCTCTAATCAGACATTCCAAGTCCTCCATGGTTCCGAACTCTTCCATCACACTCTTATAATCACTGATATCATATCCATTATCTACATTCGGTGATTTATATACCGGAGATAGCCAAACTACATCTACGCCTAGATCCTTTAAGTAATCTAATTTTTCTATGATTCCCGGAATATCTCCAATTTTATCTCCATTACTATCTTTGAAACTTCGTGGATAAATTTGATAAATTACCGCTTCTTTCCACCATTCCTTCTTCATTTAATTCTTCCTCCAGTTCTCTTACTTACCAACTCCGGCTGTAATTCCTTTTACAATATGTTTTTGGCAACTCAGGTAAAAGATCACAATTGGAATCATACAAAGTACAAGTGCTGCTGTCGCCAAATCCCATTTTTTTGTAAATTGACCAAAGAAGAGATATGTTCGCAATGGTAATGTCTGCATTCCATTTTTATTAATAATCAGTGATGGAAGCAGAAAGTCATTCCAAATCCACATTACATTGATCACTGCAACAGTCGCCATAATTCCTTTTAACAAAGGCAGTACAATCAAGAAAAATGTTTGAAACATATTACATCCATCGATTGTTGCCGCTTCTTCCAATTCAACTGGAATATTTTTAATAAAACCATGAAAGAGGACAATTGACATGCTACATCCAAAACCTATATACATAAAAATCAATCCTGGTCTATTCATTAAATGTAATTTACTCATCACATCAACAAGTGGAAGCATTACACATTGAAATGGAATCAAAAGTGCTGCTGAAAATACAATGAATAATACTTTGCTTACTTTTGTTTTGTAACGGACCATCACCCATGCTGCCATAGATGATACTAACAAAATCAGTACTGTTGCAACGCAGGTAATTACCAGTGAATTTATCAACGAATGAAGAAAATCCATTTTTTCAAACGCTTTTAGATAATTTTGAAATGAGAAATGTTCTGGCAAAGCTAAAATATCAATATATATTTCCTGTAATGTCTTAAAAGAACTGTTTACAAGAATCAATATTGGTGCCACAAAAATAATAGCAAGTAATATTCCTATAATTGTAAGAAACATCTTATTTATTGATCTTTTCTTTTGCATTATGCCTCTACCTCCTTTTTCTTTGTAATTGTAAGCTGAATAATGGAAATTACCATTACCACAATCATAAAGATAACTGCTTTTGACTGTGCTAATCCAAATCTATTTTCACCAAATGCTGTATTATAAATATTCAAAGCTAACATTTGAGTACTATTTACTGGTCCTCCTCCTGTCAGAGAAATATTCTGATCAAATAACTTGAATGCATTTGAAATTGACAAGAACAATCCGATTGTAAACGCTGGCATCATCAATGGTAAAATAATCGATTTTAATTTATTCCAACCAATTGCCCCATCAATTGAGCCGCCTCTAAAACTGAATCTGGTATATTCTGGATCTGAGCTATATAAATCATCATCATATATCCGGATAACTGCCATGTCACAACAATTAATAATCCTATAAATCCTGTTTTCTGATTCGTCAACCAGCCTTGAAGCCAGCCTATTTGTAATTTTTCTCCAATTGCTTCAAATACTTGAACAAAAATAAACTGCCATGTAAATCCTAATAAAATTCCACCTATCAAGTTCGGCATAAAAAAGATTCCTCTTAATAGATTTGATCCCTTAATTTTTTGTGTTACCAGCATTGCTAAAGCAAATCCAATTACATTGACTGTAATCACCGCACAAATCGAAAAAAGAAACGTAAACAAAAACGCATTTCTAAATTGCGTGTCATTTGTGAGTGTAGTTATATAATTATCCAAACCCACAAAATTCTTTGTCTTTCCGACTCCATTCCAATCTGTAAATGAATAACCAATTCCCATAATTGTCGGAATAATTTGAACTACTATAAATGCAAATAATGCTGGACATATAAATATCCAAAACCCCTTTTTTGATTTTTTCATCTCATTACCTCCTACTCTTCAGAAGATTCTTTTCTTTACATTTCATACTATAACAACTTCATAATTATTTTTCAATGGTTTTATATAAAACCTACTTTATATACAAGACCATTTCCCGGTTTTTGTGTACATTTTATATAAAACTTTTTTTACTATTCATCTTTATTTTTGTTTTACCCTTAACTTTGCAAAAAAGTTACACTAACTGTTTTTGACCGCTTATACATCGAGAAAAGTCAGCAGTTCTTGCAGGCTTTTTCCACTTTTTCGAAAGGCTTCCATGACTTGTTTTGATTCATAGGCTTCCCTCATTTGTTGTAACTCCAGGAGCCTCTGTGAAAGGGCATCTGCTTTCTCCTGAGCCTGTTTAAGCTCACTACTAACTTTAGATATTTCAGCTTCAATCGAAGTTATCGAACGTGTCCTCGCCATAGGATTCTTCCTCCTTTGCATCAATCATATTCCTTAGTGACTGGTTTGTGACAAGTAGATTGCTTATCTCTGTAGCTATGACTCGGATATCTCTATCAGATAAGCCGAATGCACTAAGGATGGTTTTCTGTTTCTTGCTTACGGCATGATCAAGACGATACTGACCATTGGATCGTCTTACCATTTCTATTTTCTCCAGCTCCCTGAGTGCAGCCGGAACTGTCATGAAATTAGATCTGGTTTCAAGCCTTAACATTGTCTCCTTCAAGAGATTATATATCCTGTTCCTGACGATAAGGGCTATAAACTCTATAAATACTTTAGCTGACAGGGATTCTGCGGTCTGAACCCGCATACTCTTGCAGCCTATAAAGGATTTATCGGCACTGAAAAGCTTTTCAGAAACATCCCGTCCCTTGTATTGGATCAGCGCTTCGGCCGCAGTCATTTTTTCGGAAGTAATGATACAAAAATAACCACATAGTCTTAGTTCCTGCTGGATAAAATCTTTATTCTCTTCATAAGAGATAAGATGCCCTTTCCTGTCATAGTGCAGATCAAAGTAATCATGATCTTTTTATATCTATAATCACTGACTTTATCTACGGTGTATATGAACTGTGATACATCCGTGATGGATCCGGGATACTCTTCATAAAAAAGCGGAACACGGTTTGTATTATCAAAAGCTATGGCGATATTGAATACAGGGATACCCTTGTCATCCTTGGCCTTTCCATACTCGATAAGGTCTATCTCCCCAGCCTGGCAGTTTTTGTTGGTTGAATCATAAGAGATGTAAATCCTCTGTTTATGATCCCTGCGGCTATTCCAATCGTTCAGGAACCCAAAAGTCTGTTCTTTTGTAACGGACTTGAGAAACCGGCATACCTTACTGTCACTGTAGATTCTCATCCCATCGGAAAACAGGGGATGGCAAAAGGCAAAATCGGGATAATACTGTCCCGCATTGTCTTCATTCACAATCAGATACGCTACAAGATCCATGAGGAGACCATTGTCCTTTGGAAACCATCGAGCCAGAAGCTGAGACAGCTTATATTCATTCAATACATAACGGATGATTGCATAGGCCCCAATTCTTAAACAACAGCTACGGTATGCCTCTGGTAATTCTTCTGGAAGAACAGCGTCAGGAAAATATTCCTGATATTTCTCATTCGGATACATCAGGGTGTTATCCGATGGATGTGCTTTTCCGATGATAGTTCTTAGTGGCACAGCATACTTCTTTTCAGGATTGTAGTTTTGGCCATACTGAAAAAAGAATGTAGGTTGATCTCCCTTTTTTTCGGGTGATGATCTTACCTTTTTCAGCAGGTATCCGGACCGTAAAATCGTAATACATTTGATCTCCTCCATTTTAGTGCGACTATTATACTAAAATTGTGCTACGAAAACCGTTATCTGGCAAGCCCAAAACGCCTATCCTATGTGGATTTTAGCGTTTTTTTCAAAGGGGCATCCTATTTTAGTGTAACTCAAATGCAAAGTTAACATTTACTTATTTTCATTACCGAGAAAAATATCTAAAAAAAGCCTCTGTCTGAACAAATAGTTTTAACTCATCTATTCATTCAGTCAAAGACCTTGATTCTTTCATCTACACTTATACAGAATTTCCTTTGATCAATGTAACTGGCTGTTTCACATCCAGTCCACTTTTTAATCGATTTTCAAGAATATCTATCATTATTTTTACAGCTGTTTTTCCTTTTTCTGTCACATCCTGATATACCGTTGTCAGTCTTGGATAGCAATATTTTCCTAATATATTTCCATCAAACCCTGCAATTCCAAGCTCATCTGGAATTATAACACCTTGCTTTTGAAAATAATGGATTGCTTCAACTGCAAACATATCTGACAAGAAAAATAACGCTGTCTTTTTTCCGATAAATTTCATCATCATCTGATAATTTTTATTTCTATCTTGTTCAGTTTCATTAAGTGAAATAAAATCATTTGTCAGATAGCTTTTCCCTGCTTCCTCCCATGCCTTTCGATATCCAATCCAGCGTTCATGATCCACACCGGCATTCTTTCTTGCGCAGACATAAATTTTCTCATATCCTTTTTCTAAAAGATATTTGGTCATTATATAACCACCATTTTCATCTTGAAGACCTACATTAACATAATCTTCTGCCTCTTTATCAATTAAATCAATTGCAACTATCGGTTTGTTTATCAATGTTTTCAATTTAATATAGTTATGATATTTAAATGTAATCGCAATCAATCCGTCTACATTCCAAGCTAATGACATATGAAAGATTTCTTCCAAATCTTCCGCCGCATATAGCATCATGTAATATCCTTCTTTTCTAAGAGATTCTTCCAACGCACCAATAACATGACTGTAAAAAGTATCTGAAATAACTGTATTCTCATAATAACGAGATGTATGAATTACCACTCCAATAATCTTAGAACTGTTATTTTTCAAAGCTCTCAGTCCCATTTTCGGTACATAGTGATATTCATCTAGCAAAGCCTGTATTTTTTCCATATTCGCTTTCGATACTTTTTTTACATTTCCATGAAGTACATTATAGACTGTTGTCATACTAACTCCAGCCATCTCTGCAATTTCTTTTATGGTAGTCATAATAAATATCCATTTCTTTCTCACTGTTTTAATACAACTTTACTCAAAATCCAACTACTGTCAAGTGCCACACTAATAACTCCACATCAGATTTAAATAGTGGGTTACTGTTCAGAGGTTAACTGGACTTAAGAAAACCGATGGTGTAGACTGATAACAGTCAAAGCCATCGATTTTCTTTATCCAAATATCTTGGACACTCTGTCAAATATATTTGCCGATTCTTCCAAGCGCATCAAAACAAGCATGCTCATGCATTGGCAGAGATAATCGATACTTTCGAAACTCCTAAATGTCACGGCCTGCGCCTGTTTCCGCTTATAATTCCTCAGAAGCCTTTCGGCTTCGTTATTCGTGGCAGGTACTCTGGAGTTATGCAAGAACAGCAGATGATTCTGCATGTATTTCTCCATTCTCAAAAATAAATTATACCCGTCTCTATAATAATCATTTGCCGGAATGTCCCTGTATTCCTTTCTGGCGGTTTCCAGTATCTTCTGATATCTTTTTTCAAATTCGGAAACCTTTTTCAGATCCGGCTCCTGGGGCGGCTGGAAGCCTTTTCGGAAATGGATCATTTCCTGTACCAGTGAACGCATTTCTTTGTTCCAGGTGCGCTCCGGTTCGTTATCTATACTGTCTTTCAGATAACGCAGTACATGAGCAAGACATTCCTGATGATTTGCTCCATAATGATAAAAGGTAAGATCATGGTCATGGACCAGAATTCCCTGATAATCCTCCATGACAGTACCTTTTACCCCTTCATGCCCTTTTTTCTCACGTGCAAAGTATAGGGCTTTTCCGTCCGGTGTCACACAGACATATACCTGACAGTTCTTTCCGTTTTCCCTTGCATTTGTACAGTCTGTATGCATGACAGGGGAAAGCAGCATCTCTGCGTAGGCAGTTCTGCGTTCAGACTCTGTTTTTAAAGCAAACTCCCTGCTGAGTTTACTTATCATTCCTTTCGAAATATTCAGTTTTCCACCTGTTAAATCCGACAGGAATTTTCTGCTCTTATCAATGGAAGTACAGCAGTCATTATTTAAAAGAAACAGAAACGCCCGGATGCTGCCATCATAATTCACATCATCAATCACGCCATCCGGAAATGCAGCATGTACACGTTCTCCCGTCTGACTGTTATAATAAACATCTGCATGGTATTCCGTTACATCCAGAACCATACGGACCCTTACCAGTTGTTTTATGATTGTCCTTGCAGTCTTTTTAAAAGCACAGTCTTCAAGGACTTCTTCTGGCGGTGGAAGAAGGATTGCCGGCCGCGTAGGTTCCTGTTTCTTTCGGCTGTGCCCCTTATGACCGGGCTGTGCTCCCGGTTTCCTGCCCGTTTTTTCCCTGCTGTTTGTGATCTTTTTTCGGCGGAGGACCTTTGAAGAAGGAATGGAAGAATTTTCATAATCCCGGTTGATTTGTGCACGAAGTTTCAAGTTTTTTCCCTGTTCTTCTTCCAGTCTAGCTGCTGTTTTATAAAACTGAAGGCGAAGTTCTTTTACTTTATCTAAAGCATCATCTCTTTGTTTTTCGGCAAAAAGGACACGCTTCTCCATCTCCTTTAGCTTCCGTTCGACTTTTTTCTGCATCGCTTCAAACTCCAGGAGCATATCCTCCAGTACCTGGAACCAGTAATTACGGACACGGATAGTTTCTTTATGCGCTTCCGCTATTTCTGTCTGCAGTTCCAGAATTTTATGTTCATAGTCTCTGCAATCCTTCTGGTGGAGTTCTTTCAGCTTGACATATCTCTCACCGGATTCCAGCTCTTTATTCCTTGCCTGTGCGGCTTTTAGCCGGCACATGAGTGTGATGTAATCATAAGTATCAGGCATACGTTTTCCTCCGGCACAGTTACCATTAAACGCCACTAATAATGTCTGTGATCTTTGAAATATGATCTTCCAGATATTCAATCATTTCCTTTTGTTTTTGGATAAATTCCTCTTGTATCTCAATCTGTTTGAGGTAACCAGCGAGAAGTTTATCACGTTTTTTCAATTCTTCTTTTAAATCGATGTCCATAAGAAAACCTCTCTTTCTTATGAAAGAGTATAACAAAAACATAGAAAAAAAGCGAATTTCCCGAAATCGTTCTTTCGTCAATCTGACTGTGGATAAGTATTCGTTTTGCGATTGAAAAAGCATTGATATCAGCCATGAAACTTCGAAAACGGGCTCTGGAATCCAGAATCTGGTGTATAACTTTGCCAAAAAAGAACGGCAGGAAAAACTCAAAATGAATATCCACAAATAAAAAATAAATTTCGTTATTTTTTACAATGACTTATGCATACCTCTGAACAGTAACCTTTTTCTTCAGTAATACTCATTGCATTATAGGAAAGACTTATATGGAAGAACTCCCCTAAGCAGACTTTTGCTAGTCAGACTAATACCATATTTAATGTAAATAAAAAGGCTGAAGCCATAACTCCAACCCTTTAATTTTCTCTCGACAAAAGAAAACATATAACCCTTGTATTTATATTTAATTATTCTGAATGATATTCACTCCAAATCACCATTTTTACGTAACAAATTCAATCTCGTAACAATATCATTCTTTCATTTTCAATTTCGTTTAGTTTCATCTAATTCATATATCTTGTATTACGCTTCCCAGAGCAATACTATATATAGTTCTTTAATACTCCTACATTATAGTGCTTCAGAACAGAGCAGGAAGGAAAACCACGACCTTTTACAGAGATGGGTTCAAGCGAAAAGAATCAGCTACAAAATTCGATAATGTGAGTGAACTTCCGCAATTCTCAAAATACGCTAAAACCAACGCTCTGAAACAAAGAGTGGAACGCCATACCTGTGAACTTTGTGGAAAGGATTGCAGAAATCTGGAAATCCATCAAGTAAAGAAACTAAAAGACTTAAAGGACAATGCGGAGTGGGTACTCCTTTATGCGCAAAAGGAGACGGAAAACTCTTGTGGTATACCCTGAATGTCATAAACTGATTCATTCTTAATACCGCAAATATAATAAGCGTAAAGCCGTATACATCGAGAGGTGTACGTGCGGTTTGGGAGGGAGGGGACGCAAGTCCTGCAAAGGATGAGCTGAACCTTACCTCATGACACTCAGCTCTTTTTGGGCTGCACAGATGAAGTTACTGCTACCTTTATCAGTAACCGTAGGGGTAAGCAGCGAAGCCAAGCAGCTCAATAGCTGGAGGGTATCCGACTATACACCGGAATACCATCAGACAAAATCTATCGGCAAGCGGAAACTCTTAACACCAGATGAAATCTTGCGGCTCCCACTTGATACTGCTTTGGTTATCCTATGTGGGCAAAAAGTCCTAAAAGCCCTTTGTTGTGACACATATTGACGAAGAACGCAATGTTGCAGTGGGGATTATTACAAGGATTATTAAACAAAATATTTAACAAATCATAGTTTCTGCAAAGGGGTCGTATTTCTCCTACAGCCCCCTTATTCTCATTTGACCATCATTTAACAGATTTCACATTTAATTCATGGCTATACATTAGTGCTTGGTTCTCATTCTTGTTCTTCTTCTTTCAAATTTAGTCAGCGCAGATATTTTTAACGATTATTATTTCTATTCAAAAACAGTCACAGATATCTGGACAACAATAAAATATCGGTGACTGTCTTAGAGATATATCTCATCTCAGTTCATATATTCTAACTTTTTCATTCATGCAGCCATACAAACAGCGAATCTTCTCTCATTATCTCTTCATATATGATTTCCGCCATTTTCTCTTCTAGTGCAGATGGATTATCTGCACCTAATTTCCTTCCTATTTCATTATTATGTAAATCCATTTTTTTGTGCTCATCTTTTGTATATCCATCACTTTCATTTCCAGTAGTATCTTTATCTTCATGTGCTGTTGCAAAAAGTTCTGCTTTTTCACTTCCTATCAAACTGTCATTTCTGCATTCCATATTCCATGTCTAAATGCGTCACTCCTGTCACCCAAACCATTTTTTTCGAATTTTCTTTCGGTTTGTTTAGTGGCTATTTCCTTTGCTTTATTGACTTTTAGTGCATCAAACGGATATCGAATCACTAATTTTTTCTCAGAAGAAGTAAGTGCGTTCCAAATGTCTATGACGCCGTCTTTCTTAATAGCATGAATCTGATCCATAAAATCACTTATCTGCTGTTCACTCCATTCCGGATGTTTTGACTTAACATCAAAATTTGCTTAACGATATCCTCAAACTCATTAGTTTCATCAATTAAAAACTCTCTAGAATTCATACTTTCATTTGGAGCAGCATAAACTGAAATGGGAAGTGATGCACTAATCAGTACGCTCAACCCAATAACTATCTCTTTCTTCATCTGTAATACCTCCTCATACAATGGCTTTTCATATCATAATTTAATTCCTGTCTATCATTGAATACTCTCAAAATACCATCCTCTGTTCTTCATCAACTCCAAATGTGTTCCCTGTTCAATGATGCTTCCCCTATTCAATACATAGATATAATCCGTGTCTCGAATAGAGGAAAGTCTATGAGTAATGATAATTTGCGTTTTATTGGTAGACCTTAGGTTATCATAAATTTTCTTTTCCGTGAGCTGATCCAGATTACTGGTAGCTTCATCAAAAATAACTACCTCCGTATCGCTAAGCAGAGCTCTTGCTATGGCAATACGCTGTTTTTGACCACCTGAAATATTTTGTCCTCCTTCTCCAACAAGTGTATCCAATCCCAACGGCATACTTAGAACTTCCTCTTTTAATGCCACAATGTCTAGTACCTTCCATATTTTCTCATCCGGAACATCACCTATAATATCAATATTCTTTCTTATACTTGCATTTAAGCACATAGGATTTTGGGTAACTACTGAAAACCATTTATAAATCTGTTCCTTTGACATTGATCTGATATCATAATTATTTACCTCAATACATCCTTGATTAATATCCACAGCACCAAGTATGGCTTTTATCAAGGTTGATTTTCCACTACCCGATAAACCAACAATAGCAATTCTCTCGCCTCTCCTAAGATCAAGAGAAACATTATTCAATGCGTATACCTGCCCACTATTATAGCAATATGAAACTGAACTCATTTTTAAATTTTTAAATTCTCCAGGTACAAGAGCTCCCGTATGATAGTTTTCTCTAAATATCATTAATTCTTTATAACGTAAAAGCACTTCTTTAATACTATTGATACTCGGTAACAACAATACAACAGTAGTAAAAGGTGCTGTAAAATATCCCACTAAGGTTACATAGGCTATGAGTTGTCCTATCGTTATCTCTCCTTGCTCCACACTATAACTTCCAATCAGGTAAATCATTAAAGGGAAAATTAAGTTTAAGGAAGAGGAAAAACTATTCATCAAATTACTAATTCCAGTTTTTCCCTTGAATTTTTCTATTAACTTAGTATAAGAATTTTGTAAATTTGATTTAACTGCATTATCCATCCCCATACATTTTATTTCCATTATATTCTCTAGAGTATCGATTATTTCTCCCTGTATTGCACTCTGTGAATATATATACTCTTTTGTCTTTATGAGATTTTTACTATTTAATAAAATCATTATAGCAATCTGTATAATAGAACCAGCTACAACAAATGCAGTCAAATATGGAGATATACTGGTCATAACAGCTAAACATACCAAGGAGGTAATCCCCTGGATTATAATATTTATAAATCCATTGGTAAGAATATCGTTCAACTGATTTATACTATTGAAACGGTTCCCTATATCACCTGCGGAATGCCATTCAAAAAAACTTACATCCAAACGGAAAATTTTATGAATCATATTAGAAATCATTGTTTTAAAAAGTTTCATGTTAATATTCAATAAAATTTTCTGTCTTAGTAAGCTCAATACAAAATGGGCACACATAATCAGAAGAACTAAAAGTGTAATTTTCCATATATGAATTGTAATATGAACAGAAGATAAACTATCTATTACTTTTTGTACAACCATTGGAACAGCTAATGTAATAAGTTGACACATAAGCATCAACATAATTGCAATTATAAATTGAGAGAATTTTACTTCTATTTTAAATTTAGTTTTTTTTATTTTCTTAATATTTCTACTTGGAATAACGGACACAAGAATATCCTTGTATCCGTTTCTTAATTCTAAAAAATCGACAACTCTTCTTCCATTTGCTGGATCAAACAGAATATATTTTCCTTTTTTCTTAGTTTTATCAACTACCACATAGTGGGAATCATTACACAAAATGGCTGGAAGATACTCTATTAAGTTTTTTTCTTCATGATTGTACTGGTATGCAGCAAATTTAATCCATGCTTTTCTGCTATTTTTTTCATTTGAGCTAAGGTCATACCGTCTCTGCCAATCTGAATCTCTGCCCCTATGTCCACGATATCACTTTTACACCCATAATAATTTAGAATCATTGTCAGACATGCTATGCCACAATCCATACTTCCCAGCTGTGAAACATAATGCACTTTTTTTTGAAACATCAAGTTCCTCCTTTTGTTAAATATTACTTAGCAATTACACTCCTAAATCTCCAGAGCCAAAATGCATGGTAATTCTGGGTACAAATCTCTTAATAGAGAGTATCCCATTCCTGAGATTCCTGTCATAAATCCTGGTATTTTATACCCATATAAATAAGACCTTGCACAATCGTAATTTTCATTTATAATATCCACAGCAATTTGCGTTCTCGCAGACAACATCATATGTCTTACTTCTTCATCATTACATTCTTTCGAATATTCAAGTAATATTTCTGTATTCCCCAAATTCCCATGGCATAAGCAATCATTATCTGTAAGTCCGTACATTTTTGTTGCAAATAGTGCACGTTCAATATCACATTCTACTGTTATATAATCACTACTGTCTTTAACTAGGTTATACATCTTACTTCTTGCCAATAAAATCCCTGGTGCCCCATGACACCATGCTGCCATGCATCTATTATCAGAGTTTTCTTCTTTTTTTGCCTCCTCCCGATTGTCTAACCAATTATTATATTTATCAGAATACATAGTATTTTCATATATTAATCCAAAGTGTATTGCATTTTGATACTCAATATGAAATTGCTCATTATTTAACTTTGTAAGAGCATAAATTATACCTGCAATTCCATGTGACAGCCCAGATAAGCTCTGCCCGTTTCCGCAGCACCACTTACCCTTATTCTGATTTTTTATAAGAATGTTCCCTGCTTCGCACGCCAATTGCAAATATATATCCTTTTGAGATAAGTGATAAAGATTAAGAAGAACAATAACGGCACCTGCATTACCATAAATCAGATCATTATTTTCATCTGCTTTCAATGCATACTCTAAAATTTTGCAATGTTTTTCTGCATATTCTAAATATTTTTGTTTTCCGGTTATCTTATATAAAACTTCGTATACATATATAACAGAAGATTCCCCCGCAAAAGCACCGCTACTTTCCTTTTCTAAATCCGTGGTTCGTTCCAACATATCATCGGTATATTGAAACATCATGGTCTCAAATGCTTTGCACGCTGCTGACAAATCCACATCAAAATCTGATTGCTGTAGTGCATTATAAAAAAGGGCAATTCCTCCTAATCCTTCATATAAATAAAACCCCAATGGTTGTATATTCCATGAAGAATTTTCAGAATTTCCAACAGATGTTATTCCTATCCAATTAATATCCCGCCCATCATCACCATAAAAAACTTTTTGTTCTAATGTATGTAAAATCTTTAATATGGCATTTTTTTTATATTTCTTTTGTTCATGTTCGTTGTCGCGCCTACTTCTACAAAGTTCATTCATATCTTTTTTAGGTTTCTCAACTTTTACATCATTCAAATCCGTCAAAATTATTTTTATAAATCTAATCTGTTCTTCTCTATCTTTATTACTCATAAAACATATCTTATTTCTAAGATGTTGAATACTAGACTCAGTAAAATAATTCTTCACCACTTCTCCTTCTGATCCATAAAGGTCTTCTTTTGAAGTATTGCTATAAAAATATGGAATATCCATATTCAGCATATCCTTTATTTCCAGTTTAGCAATTTCCATATTCCCTTGCATCTGCTCCACATTTTTTAATACTGTACATAAAAATAGTTGCCTATCTTTCGCATCTTGAAGGAAATCCGGATTGTATGATGTATGCAATAGCATAGAATACCGCTGAGTATCTTGGACTAAATGCCTAACTTCAATATTTTCAAATATTGATACATAGCTTAGTATAAGATTCTTATTGTCCAAACAAAATGTATATGCGTCAAAAAAGCCTTCGCATATTTCATCTATATACTGACTAGGTTCTTTTATCTTTTCGCCCAGTCTCAGTAAATTATTACTAGCTTGAGTAATAGGTCTTTCATATTCATAATGCATATTTGATGTCCCAGCATTTTTTAATCTTGGAATCAGTATTGGATATTGCTCTCCCTCTTGGCCATTAAGAGCACTCATATTTATACCTTTTCCATTTTTAGTGTATTTATAAAAAGGCAGTACTCCAGAATACAACACTGATTCATGTATCTTATCGTAAATTTTTTCTCTACCTGATTTTTTCTTTTTGTCCCTTTTATTATCTAAGACAGTCTCGGCATCTACAACAACCGGATATTCCCCATTAGCAATAAGATTTTCAGTATGTATATCATTGACATTTAATATATAATTGCAGAAAACAAGCACTCCTATCCGATAATAATAATTCCTGACTTCAGCCTCACTGTTACAAGGAAGATTAACTACAAATTCTTCCCATCCATAGTCCCCACAATCTAGAATCAAAAATTGCTTAAAGTCCTTTTTACAATTGGAAGAAATAAATTCCAAAAATGACTGATATGCTTTCTCCACCTTCAGTCCGTGTGGTTTATAAACTATTTTTGTTCCATCTTGAAACTGAATTAAAAAAACACTATTTCCTTTCTTATGTGAATCTGAACCACTCGTTCTTATGTTTTTTACTTCAGTCCAGACCTTTTTCCCACCAAATTTATCTTCTAAAAGTAAAGTATCCTTTTCCATTCTTTCCTGCAATAATATATAATTATTTGCCAAATTTTCCATTAATTCTATCAGCATTCTTTTAAGACCTGGATATATGGAAAATAATTCTTTTATATACTTATCATTGCCAAGAAATCTCTGATTATAGTCTTTATATTCTTCTGCTTCATCATTTCCTCTAAGTTCTCCTTGTTCTTTTGCTAAATACATTTCAAAAATAAGAGTGCTTAAAGAAACATCTAAAATCCTTTCCGCTAAATTTTTCAAAAAACAGTCCTGAATTGCTTTAACAATATATCCTTTTCTACTCTTTCTTTCTAAAACCCGTTTCCCATATCCCAGAAACCTGAGAACAAATTGATCAAATAATACTTTTGTTCCTTTTTTAGTCAAATAGGATATAGCCTTCTCATTACACATATCAGAATATTCCTGATTTAACGTTGCAAAGCTAATATATTTATGATTTAACGAATACTCTGAAAATAATATCTGCTCTATAGAAACCCCATAAGCCTTATCTATTGATTCAATAACATCTTTACCTAAAATGTTATTCCAATATTCTAGCATTTTAGTATCTGTGCTGGGAACGTCCTTATAGTAATTTCTTTCATAAAAATAAGAATTATTGTTACAATTATTTTTATCCATAATAATCTCCTCCATTACGTACAAATTTGAATTTACATATGATATCTATGCATAGAAGCCAAACCTATTCATTCAGTAGTCATCATACCTGTGGTTTCATACCACTCTCATAAACTAACAGCAAACAAACATAATTGTTCCCCAGTTACATTCTTTTGTTGATGTACAGAACTGAGAGCCATCGGAAACTCTTGGTTCACCAGCACCTGCGGAAAAATTGTTTAAATCCGCCTCTTTAATTTCCTTCATTACATTTCCTGCCGGATTCATAAAATTTTCTGGTCTTGTCATTGGATTTCTATAATTTTTCTTCATAAGGCACACTCCTAACTGCTTCTTGCATAGATACCATATGTAAATTCAAAATGTCTATATCTATACGATTTAATTTTTCACAAAATACTGCAGGAATACAGAACCCTTCAGGTTCATCCTAAGATATTTATTTTTTCATTTCTCATTTCCTTAAAAGGTTCTGTTAAGTTCACTTGACTAGCAGTATGTATTTTCTCTTCTCCTTCCTTACAAGCATATATTAAAATTGTTTATGATTATGATTACGGACAACATTTCTTTACATTCAATCCACCATTTTTTACCACCCTTTCCGTCTTGTTTGTTTTACCTTTACTTTTCTTTTTGATTTCATATAAACATTCTTTTTGGTTCTGTTTAGCATTTGAAACAATAGTATGGAAACCACCAAAACCCCAATTATAGACATCGCCGCAGGAGGAATTTTATATGACATTCCATATTCGCTTCCGCATTTAGGATCAACAAGTATCATTGCAGCCTTGATTGGAAACCAATTAAGCATACTTCCTTCCATTGTTGCAAAATATCCGTAGATGAATGCAACGGCAACTCCCAGCAATGATTTTCCTTCTGCAAAAGCACAAACAATAATAATGGGAAGTACTGATATATACACCAATATGTCAGATACAATAATCTGAGCGGCTGACATCAGCATCATATGAATATCCATTCCAGAAAATCCTAAAAAAGCATTAAAACATATTGACAAAAGAGCGTTAAAAATACTAAATACTATAGTTAAAAATAAAAGCAGCCAAAATTTAGCAATAAGTAACTTTTTATATGAAATAGGTACTGTTAAAATAGATTTTAATGTATCATCTGTTGTTTCCCTGGAAATAATGTACACAGCGACTAATGTAATAATAATCGGGAAAAATAATGTACAATTACTAATAATTACCTGCTGTATAAAATACTGAAAATCCCATACTTTATTTGTGCTTGCAGTTGAATAAAAGCAACTCATTAACACAGATAGCGACATCATAACTAATCCAGCCTTTACAACTGAATATCTTTTAATTTTTAATAACTCTGTTGATATAATATTTCCCATTTAAATTACCTCGTCCATTTTTTATAAAATCTAATCATAAGCATTAAAGATAAGAACAATGTTACTCCTAATACCAAAAATGCATAAAGATCTGACGGAAACATAATATATGCTTCTTTTGACAAATTATCTTTTATTACATGATCTACAGTTACCGCTTGTCCAGTCCATCGCACATATAACTGGAAATAGATTTAGAAATTTTGCGGTACCTTTCACTGCCATTGTTTCAAATAAACCGATAATTCCCCAATTTAGAATCGAATAAAAAAATGCCAATAATGTAGACACTAAATAGGATTTATTAAAATATACTATTATAACCACAATAGGAAGTGACGCTATCGTTATCACAAGCCCAAATATAATGCTAAATCCTAGCTTGTATGCCAAATCATATATAATACCAACCTTCAATATCCATGAAAAGAATATTGTAAATGATACACTCGCCAGGCTAAAAAGAGTTCCATATATAAAAAGTACACAGATCTTTGCAAGAATCATTTTGGTAATTGTCACAGGCACTGTTCTAATATTTTTAAATGTATCATTATCTCGTTCCATAAAGAACAAGATTGTCGCAAGCATTCCTATTAAACAAGGTGCAAGGAATACAAGACCATAGCCCTGTGTCATAGTAAAGGATAAATCAAACCTCATTTTCAAATAATGTGTGCTCAGATCACCAGACATCCCGTTCTTAGTTGTTATAACGACAATTAAGGGGAAAAAACATGATAATACAATCAGCATGAGCGTGATTTTCCTTCTTTTCAATTTTGTAAACTCACATCTGACTAAATCAAGCAATTCCTTCCCCTCCTGTCACTTTTTTAAAATAGTCCTCTAAAGTATCTTCACACAAATGAGCGGCCATCACGTCTACTCCTTCTTGAACAAAGGAACGAACTATATCTGGTATTGATATACTGAGATTATACACATTTATATCTTGGTTTCCTGATACCTTAAAATTTGATTCTTTATAATATACTGACAGTATTCTTGCTGCTTGGGCATTATCAGAAACTTGAAGTGTATATATTTTCCATTTTTTTCTTCTAATTCCTTCATACTTCCCTCTTCAATGAGTACGCCTTTATCAATAATACCAATATCGTCTGCTAAAACAGCAATTTCTGAAAGTATATGGCTAGAGATCAATATAGTTTTCCCTCTATTTTTAGATAAATCTTCTATAAATGTTCTTATTTCTGCGATTCCTATCGGATCTAAGCCATTAATTGGTTCATCCAAAATTAATATTTCTGGGTCATGCATTACCGCTAATGCTATAGCTAATCGCTGTTTCATTCCCAATGAATACTGCGAATATAACTTTTTATCTTTGTATGGTAAATTAACAAGTTTTAATGCCTGTTCGATAGCATCAGTTCTTGGGATTCCTCTCAATTTCGCAAAATTCTAAGATTTTCCGTACCTGTCAAATTAGGGTAAAATCCAGGACTTTCAATCAGTGATCCTATTCGAGGTAATATTTTTTTCTCTTCAAGCCTTATATCTCTATTAAAATACGTATGGAACCTGAGGTCGGTTCTATGAGGTTTAGCAGCATTTTCATAGTTGTGGTTTTTCCAGCTCCATTTCTCCCTAAGAGTCCATATATCTTTCCCTTTCTTACATGCATATTTAGATTGGAAACACTTTTCTGTTCTCCATATGTTTTAGTTAAATCACGTGTTTGTATAATGTATTGTGACATTTGGTTTTTCTCCTTTCAGAATCTTCTATGTTTTACAGTATAATATATTTTTCTGACAGGAACCTGACAGAAACCTGACAAGAACCTTGTAATTTATTTAATACAAAAAAGATGATACTCAAAACGTATCATCTTTTTGTTACCTTTGTATAACTGAAAATTCAATACAAAATACTGTTCCTTTACCCGGTTCACTAAATGCACTAATTGTCCCACCCATTTTCTCTAGCAATAATTTTGAAATATTTAATCCCAGTCCATTCCCTTTTCCGGATCTTCCTTTATTACACTGGTATAATCTTTCAAAAATATAATTCAAATCTTCCTTTGCTATCCCTATCCCATCATCACCTATCTCGAGTCTAAATTTACCATTCCCCTCTGATGCTGTTATTGACATGTTTGCTGCTTTGCTATGAGTAAAAATATTCTGCACAATATTATTTATAGCCCTCATATAACAATCCTCATCAATCTCAACAATTATAGCTTTCTCAGGAATTTCTATATTATATCCTATTCGATGTTCTTCTATTATAGGGATCCAATCCAAAAAAATTCTTCTGGTTTCTTCAGTAATGTCAACTGCTTTTATTTCCAACTGTTCCTCATCTGAATTAATCCTAAACCACTCGAATAACACTTCGATATATTTTTTTAAGTCATACGCCTTTTCTTTCGCTAGTCTTAGATATTGTTCCTCTTTATCTGACTTACCAGTTTAAATCTAGAGCGTCCAAATACCCTATTAAGGTTGTCATGGGTGTTCTGACATCATGTGATAAACTTGTCATGAGTTGCTTATTTGCTTCCAACTCTATGTTACTCTCTTCGATCCTTTTTTCATATTTATACAATATAGAATTTACTCTAAATCCAACTTGATCTATCCTATTATTTTTTTTCAATAGAAACTTTTGTTTGCTTTGACCTTTCTCTATTTCTAAAAGTATTTGATTGAACTCTTTTAGTCTTCTATTAATTTTAAACACATAAAGTGTCAATCCCAAATTATAAAATAAAAGTATGACTAGCACCACATAAAATAATTTCATTTATCTCATAACTCCTTATTGAATCTATATCCAAGACCTCTTACAGTCTGAATATACGAATTTTCTGCTGTTCGTTCTATTTTCTTTCTCAATCTGCTAATAACTGCCATTATGTTATCATCATCATATACATACTCTTCGTTCCAAACATTTTCGTATATTTGTTTCTTCGTGAGAATTTTTCCTTGATTTTTTGCAAGATATATAAGTACATCATATTCTTTTGCAGATAATTTAAGCTCTTCACCAGACAATTCCACTATGCCACTTTCTAAGTCAATTCTTAAATCTCCATATTTCAAAATTTCTTTACTAGCCATATTATTTAAACGTGTGTAACGTCTTATTAGAGATAATACTCTTGCAAAAAACTCTTCCATTTCAAAAGGTTTTGTCAAATAATCATCAGCTCCCGCCCGCAACCCTTTTACTTTTGAGGCGCTGTCATCTTTCGCTGTAAGCATTAGTATTGGTACATTACTCATGTCTCGTATTCTTTCTAAAACTTCAAACCCACTGATTCCTGGCATCATCACATCCAATACAACTAATTGATATTCCTTATCTTTTACTGATTTTATCCCATCAAAACCGTTGCATGAAATATCTGCACAAATATTTTCTTGCAAAAGACTCTCTTGCAAGAGTGTACATAAATCCCTATCATCATCAATAATTATAATATCTTTTCTCATCTCAAGCCTCCAGTAATATGTATATCTCTTCAAATTGATTGCAACAATTATATTGGTAATTATTTTATCACTATATTAACCGTTTGTATCTTACAATATTCTTGTAATTCATATATCGAAACATTTTGGCTAACTCTTTATATATCAAATTTTTATTTCTTCATCTCAACTTGACAAACCTCTACAATTAAAAAAATTCACCCATACTAGAATAATCTGACAACGATTCCAGATAGGGGAACATATTCTGGTTCGGATCTTAACTATTCAGGGAAATTCCCCGGAAACGCTCTCCATCCACGCCGATGTAAAAAGCGTAGAAGGCAACACCAGCAAAAAAATCTGAAAAATTGTCGGGTATAGGGAGAATATGCCGGAACGGTGGAAGACATCCACAAAGGAACTGTTTTTGACCGGTTAGAACTGGGTGTCAACGCCATTGCTCACAGTTGCTACGACAGCCGCACCGTTGGGAAGAAAGATAAGGTGTCCTTTGTTGTAACACATATTAACGAAGAACGGAATGTTGCAGTGGGGATTATTACAAGGATTATTAAACAAAATATTTAAAATACTTCAGGGGGAGATTCTCCCCCTGAAGTGTTTTATTTAACGTTTATTGTTATTCCTAATTTTTCAAAGAACACCGACATATTACAATGGCGTTTTAAAGAATTCCCATTTTCCATGATAAAATTCCATGTATCTTTATATGTTCCTGCAACGTAAAAGTCTCCTTCATATAATAATTTCAGGAAATCCTCTGGACACTCACTGTACCTATCTGCTATTTCAAATGCTAAATCTTCCTTTTCTTCATCTGTCAAATCTTCCGCAATATTGTGCAATACATGTTCTATATTTCTGGAAAAGTAATAAATTTCATAAGGAAAACCAGCAATATCTTCTGAATGCACTAATTTATACACAATATTTCGTTTGCTAATATTTCTCCGAATCAAACGATCTTTATTTTTGGCTGATATATACGTATCAAAATACTCCGTTTTTCCCGTATCTGATTGTTTGACAAATGTACTTGGAACAAATGCTCCATCCGTATCTATAATCTGAATAACTTTAAGAATATCGCTTTTCTTAAGAAATGGGTTCCTTTGTAAATATATATCTACCGCCTTTTTAATCCGGACTTCAATATATTTCACTGTCATTTCTTCATCTGCTGTAATATCTGTATGCAATACCTCAAATTTAATATCATGGTCTTTTACAATCTTTGAATAAATTAGGGCTAACGTATCCTCATCTGTTGGTCCCTCTACGAGAAACAGGATAATTTTATCGGTCATTTATTCCCACCCTTCCCGCTCTGCGCATTGCCAGTTCTATTTCATAAATATTAGTTTCATTATATAATTTCTCTTTTTGCCCACCTAGTTTAACACTACGCAGATAAGACAATCTAGTATTCTGTGTATTTTTAATGTAAGCGGATTTAATATAACGATTCTCTGGATTTACAGTTGTATAAATCAAGAATTCATTTTCAAGAATTTCCAAAGGGCGCAAATTGTGGGATGTAAAAATAAGTTGTCCCTTTGCCTTTTCCTGCATAGCCTCTAGACACTCTCCCAAAAGATATTCGTAAATTCCCGAATCTAGTTCATCTACTACTAAACAATAAGATTCCCGATTGTAGCATGCAACCAAATTACTACAGATAGAAATCAGCTTTTTAATACCTGCTGACTCATATAAAAGGGGAATCCTTGCGCCTCCCCGCAATGTAATAATCTCAAATTGAATTCCATCTTTCCCATTTTCCATGAGCTTATCAAAAGCATTATAAATTTCAAGCTGAATTTCGGGAATCAATGCCTGCATAACAATATTAATCTGTTTTATCGTATTTGCTACATAAGGGTATATTTCTTTTGCAACTACGTTAATATCAGTAAGCCGAAGCATAATTCCACTAATCCGAGATCTTACAGAATCTGACCAACCAATATTAACTGGTATCATATCCAAATTCAATGCCAAAAGTGCATAATACTCATTTTCTATCACTGCCAAATCATATATCCCATAATTCTGTAGAATACTACTGAAACGAAAAATTTTTGCTACATCGTCTTCTGCCTTTGCAAATACGTCTTGAGCTTTTTTGGAAAATAAAAATGAACTAACTTCAGTTCTTTGTTTCTCCTCATTAAAATTTTCTGTAGCCTGTTGTGCAATTCCAAGTGCAACCATACTCTCTATCTTATTTTCATAATATCTATAAAACTTTTTAGGATGGAATAGTTCTTTTTCTCCCCTTTGATAATCAAAAACTGGAGTCAATCTAGTTGTCTTTCCCTCAACATTTTCTCTAACGCTGAGTTTCTCTTTACTAATGCAAAAACTAAACTCTCCGTTTTTTAAAAGTTCTACCTCATACTCTACATAACTTTTTCCCAAATCTGTATCAACTTCAAAACAATACTTCACATGAGCCATCTCACTCTGAGAGTTAATATAGTAATAAAAATTTGATGGAATCTTTTTCCCACCAAACAAACATTTTAGTAAAACCATGCAATCAACAACGACCGTTTTTCCAGAACCATTCTGACCATAAATTCCAAGAATACTTCCTTTCTTACTTTTAGCAAGCTCTAATCTCCCATGCTTCACATTCTTTACATTATCTATTTCTATTGCAACAAGACGAATTATATTCTGTTTCATATTCGACCTCCTCACCCTTTCTTATAAATTCTATTATATATTATCCTCCCATATAAGTCAATTTCTATTCTTATTTTGTTAATTTATTTAACAAATTCTTTTTTATATTACTTTTTTACTCACTTAAGCAAATGTATCTTTTTCATTTTTAAAAAAAGAGTAATTTCTTCTTAAGCTAAGCATACATACGGCAGAAAGATATCATAATCTGGCACACTTCTGCGATTTACAGGAAAATCTACCCATGTTAGAATGATACTGTCAAAATTATATGTAGCGAAAACGCAGCTTTCCAGAGAATGCCTCTTCTCTGGTGCAAGCTGCGTTTTTTAGTGCATGGAAAGGAGTATCACAACTAAATATGGAATAAGCGTTCCTCCGTATTGACTGGACTGAAGCTTTTATGAGGCAGGAAAACTATAAGCCAGGGCAAAGTGAAAGATCTCACTTTGCCCTCTTTTTATGAAGGAGGTTCATTTACTTGAAAAACCATGTACACAAAGAAGCCCCACCGGGCATGAAACATCATCGGAACTATGGAAAATATCTCTATACTACCTTCCTTGTCTTCACTCTAATTGCCTGTAATGTACAACCAGTTATGGCTGCTACCATCTGGGACAAAGCTTCAGAAATCATGAAAAACGTATATAACCAGATTATCCTGATTTCCACCATTGCGGCTGTTGTAACTGCATCTATTGCTTTGCTTTTGATGAATTTTTCCAAATCCGGAAAAACCGTGGATGAATCCAGGGCATTCAACTGCCAACTGTTCCGCAACTTCATCTGTTATCTTGATATCAAGCTGTTTAAACCCTTTTAAAACAATCTCTTTTAAATCCTCTTTTTCCCACGCCTCGATATTAATCAAACTCAATCTTCCCGACAAATCTGCATTCTGCCGAATTGCATCCTCTGCCCTGTGAGGAAGAGAAACTACGACCACCTTTCATTCCCCTCTGATTACATCTTTAAGCTGTTGTGCCATTTTTGTCTGCATCGCTTTCGAAGCATAATGAAAATCATCAATTACTAATACTTTATCATGCTCTTTATAATATTGAATAACGATATCTTTCGCTAGAACATACTTTTCACTTTTACCATCTGTGTCCTTACTATTTCCTTCATTAACCGCTCTTTCTGTCATCAATTCTCCTTTATAGGGCAACCCCACTTTTGCAGCAACAGTTGCCCAAAAATCTGTGTTACTGTTAAAATCTGTACCAGAAAATTCAACAATATTGTCAAATCCAATTACCTTTTCGCATAATATTGTTTTTTCTATTTTTGATGGTCCAATTAATGATGTAAGGCAACCCGCTGTTCTCAATGCCTGCTTTAAACGTAATTCATATGATATACCTGTATTTTCATAATTTCTGGAGACATATGTATATTCCGGATACGTTCCAGGTTTAAATACATTTTTCGCTTTTAGTCTCATATTAATTACTCTAATTGTACCAAATCGCTAGCGCGATGGCTAGCATTACGTACAATACAATCGTTGCTTTTTTCAAATAAAAGTAGCAGTTTTTTTGTATATGTTATATTGTTGAATTACCCCTAACACAACAAACTCACACAACAAAAGAACTGCTATGATTAATCTATCACATTTTGTATCATTCAACAATTACATATCTGATTTTTTTATTCGCCCACCTCCGTTTTGCTGTTTGTTTTCACTATTTACTACAAGCAACATTTATTTCAGGAGGTTCATTATGAACAAATATTTTAATTCTTACAGAAAGATGATTTCTCTCCGTGGTCTTACCGACCATACGATCAAAAGTTACTCCACATACATCCTTGCATACTTTGACTTCTTAACTGACGTGATTCACAAATCCCCGGAAGATGTTACCTGGGATGAGATGCGTCAGTTTGTTAGATGGCTTCAAGATACCCGTTCTCTTTCAGATCGTACCATGAACGCCGTTATCTCTCAATTACGTTTCTTTACCATTTACGTACTTCACAAACCTTGGGATGCGACACAACTTCCTTTTCGTAAATTTGATAATTACCTGCCTTACGTACCTTCCCAGCAAGAAGTAAAAACCTTCATCTCCACCATTCCGGACTTGAAGCAAAAAGCCATGGTTTCCCTCATGTACTCTTCCGGTCTCAGAATTGGCGAAGTCTGTCATCTGAAATATCAGGATATTGAACGTCGCAACATGCGGATTCATATCTCTCATGGCAAGAATCGTTCGGATCGTTATGCTCTCCTGTCAAAAACAGCATTGGAAATCCTTTCACAATACTGGTTTGCTTATGATAAGCCTGTGGACTGGCTTTTCCCAAAACAACGTGATAAATCGCAGCCGATTGATACTTTTTATCTTTCCAGGCATATCCACGAACACGAAAGACGCTTGGATGGCCTGAACGTATTACCTGCCATTCCTTCCGCCATGCTTTTGGCACTCACCTTTATGAAAATGGTGCAGACCTTCTGACCATTCAGGCATATTTGGGGCATAAATCTTTGGCTTCAACATCCATTTATGTTCATCTTGCCACTAACAGTATGCATAAAGCGGTTAGTCCTTTCGACATGATGGGAGGTGATTTCCTTGAATAAACCTTCCAAAATCCAACAGATTTTTCTGTATTCCTATGAGGATTTCCAGTCTTCGGATTCTTATGTATCAGGCGTACAGGAAAAAGCAGCACATGCTATCTTGAATTGTAAATCCGGTAGCTTGGCTACAACATCACCCAGTGTTCTGACTGTGGACACATGGAATTTCACAATAATTCCTGCCGCAACCGCAACTGTCCCAACTGTCAGGCAATCCTGAAAGAATTTTGGATTGACAAGCGGCGTGCGGAAGTCATTGATTCTCCTTATTTTCACGTAGTGTTTACGGTTCCTCATGAACTGAACCCTTTGATTTATGGGAATCAGAAACTTCTGTATTCTCTGTTACACAGATGCTCCTCTGAAACACTTCTTGAACTCGCAAGAGACAGGAAGTATCTTGGAGCAACACCCGGCATCATTCAGGTTCTGCACACTTGGGGACAAACACTAAACTTTCATCCTCACATTCATTGCATTGTTTCAGGCGGTGGTCTGTCCGTCGACCAAAAACTTCGCAGATGTGGCGAAAAGTTCTTTATTCCAGTTCGCGTAATGGCAAAAGTATTTCGTGGAAAGTTTCTTTGCTATCTGCAAAAGTACTATGTCACCGGCAAACTTGTTTTCTCGTCTTCCTGTGCAGAACTTCGGAATTCTTACTCTTGGAATGAGTTCCGTGATTCTCTTTACAAGATGGATTGGTGTCCGTACATCAAAGAGACCTTTAACGGCTTCGGTAATGCTATTGAATATTTGGGGCGTTACACTCATCGAATTGCCATTACGAATACACGTATTCAATCTGTAACAGATACACACGTTTCCTTTGCGGCTCGTGATTACAAATCCGGCGAAACCAAAACAGTAACACTTGAAAATAAGGAATTTATCCGACGTTTCCTTATGCATGTGTTACCGTCCGGCTTCCAGAAAATCCGCTACTATGGTTTTCTGAACAACCGCACGAAGTCGGAAAGTTTAAGAATCATCTTCAAACTACAAGGATATCAAAAATTCAAACAACGGTATACCGGACTTTCGGTTGCGGAACTTCTGAAAGAAGTCTGGAATTATGATATTCACATATGCCCTGCCTGTGGTTGCAGTAGTATGACATACCTTGGAAGGTCGTATACTTATCGTAACTAACCTTGCTTTTATTTCATATGTTTCAACAGTCCTCCCTATGGGAGGTCTTATTGACGTGCCTTAAAACAGAAATTTGTAGTTAAACGCATATATATTCAGCCATAAACCGCTTGATTTTATTGCTTTTTGAGAAGATTTGAAAAATACAATCCCCATATACTTTTCAGAAAAACGTCCGCGAATTGGTACAATTATGAAGAATCACATTTAGAGCAGTTCCACACTTTTCAGAAACTGCTCTTTTTACCTGCTAAAAATGTGATACTTCACTTAAGAATTATATCATATTCTTCACAATTTCCTATCTTACTTTCTATAAATCTTTTCACAGAAAAACGCCCCGCCAAAGCAGAACGCATTTTTCTTTTCATATTATATTACCCAGAACATTTTCTGTGAAACTCTCACCTCGCTATTCATCTCAGCGTCCGTTTACACAGTGAACTTAAAAGCAACATCATTGTTTCCTGGTCTATTTCTTCATATACGTTCATGGTCAGACTCCTTTTCTTTGGGTTGTACGCAAAAAACTCTATAAAAAGTTATCTTAGTTTCCATCACAACATAATATTGGGTCAAATCATATATGAATATACCCCTTACAGTTGTTAATATTATAGGAAATATATCAAAAAATTTCTTCTAATCTATTTAGTACAAAATTCCTTCCCGATTTACCGGAACCTTTTCCTACATATTTATAACTATCTTTTCAAATTCTACCTCTAAATCAATAAAATGCTATAACTTATACTCTGCAAAAGCAGCGTATACCACCTAAAACAGAACTCAATAGCAGCTGATCCAAACCCTTTCTTAGCATCAATTCTTCTTTCCACAACATTTTTTATATTTCTTTCCTGAGCCACATGGACACGGATCATTTGGATATATTTTCTTTTCTACTCGTATTGGTTCCCCGTTCAGCCCGCTCGGAAACATTGTTGTTTGAATAACATCTGTATTTCCATTTAAGTCAACCGGCACCCCCATAGCCTCCAACTGCGGTGCAGCATCCTTTAAAATTGCAGCTGCATTAGAACTTGCCGGAACAATTGTTGGCATTTTATCGACAGACTTTTTTCTTACCATTTCACTTGGTTTGTACCCTCTGTTCTCTTTCATTCGGGTATTGTTATGTGCCGCCACAAGTAACTCTAGCAATTCATTTATCATCTTCTCTTCAAATTCAATATTGGCTTCCGTCATTTTATTGATAATTTTTGATGGTGATTCTCCTTCATAACTATTTGCCCACACCTGCAGACACCACGTCACTGCCTGCTCATAAGAAAACTTCAATTTCTTAGTAAAAAAAGATTCCAGTTTTTTATATGCAGACGAACTTGCCTCATATCCAATTCTACATATCTCATCTATCTGCTGTGCTGAGGGGATATAAAAATCTTTATCCATCTGCTGTCGAAGCAAATAATCAAATTCTGCATCTTCAAATAACTGCAGATGCACAAATATTCCTTTTTCTGAGTATAACGGGTTCTCTTTTGGCCATCCTTCCATCCCAAGTTTATCCATTGTAAAAAGACACGATTCCACAATATCAACCGGCATTTCCCAAAGCATTCCTATCATTTCATCTATAGAGTCCTTTACTTTCTGTCTATACATTTCATAGATAACTTCGATCGGCGCTATTCCATAGTATTGTATAAAGAAATGTATGCACTTTACCAGCCAACCTTTTCTACATTGCTTCAATTGAAATGCTTTGTCATCTATTTTAGAAAAGGCAACAGCAACATCTTCAAATACGCAAAATCTGTCAGTTGGATCTTCAAAATATCCAATCCAATATCTGCAAAGCTGCATCGCATCTACCACTTCATTTACAGAAACAGCAGTAGGGGAAATACAAGCTTTCCGAAATAAGTCCATCTGTTCTTTTGTAAGGCATGCCAATCTGCTTCTAAGCATTTCCTCGGCACAAAAAGTATCAACAATTCTATTTATTAAATCAGCTTTTCGAAGTCCTGAGCACTTTTTGATTTCAAAACTTCTTGCCTGATCTAACAGTTCTTCTTTTGTATATTTTGTTAAATATTCTCTTAAAAACATTTCTGCTCCCTATCTACTCATATTTTATCTTCTATAACGAAATCCATATTCTTTTTTTAATCTCTCATATATTTCAAATGCGATTGGACAGACTTCTACTGTTTCCACTACACTGTACAAACTATGTAACCTCTCTGGCTGATCCGTATATGGATATTTCCTACAATTCTCAGGTTTATATTCTCCCAGCTTACAGTTTCCGTCTTTTTCCAGAAAATCACATGGATGATGCTTAGTTACATATATGTTTTCACTTTCTTTTTTCATCAAATAAGACTTTATGAACTCTTCTTTCGTAATTCCCAAATATTCTGCATCTTTCTCAAAATCTTCTTCCGGAATACTTCCGCAGTACATCTTACAACAGTTCCTACATCTGCTGCAGTCATAATTTGCAAACAACTCTTCATGAAGTTTTTTGAACTGTTCGTCCAATTCTTTTTCATCTGCATTGCATTTTAAAAATGTACGAAATTCAATATTTTCATTTTCCTTTTTCTTGGCCTCAAATTTTACTTTTCTTGGTGCAATCATATTATCACCTCATTTTTCTCATCTTTTGCTGACACTGAGCCTTTTCTCACCCAACTCTGTCCCGTCAAATTTATCCTTTACATATTGACAGGTTGCAAAATAATAATCCTGATTTCCTTTCCATCAAAACTCCTGTTAAAATTTGTTTCAAAAGCATGCCTGTCTTTTATAATTTTTTCTTTGTCATAGATATAAAAGAATATATAATCCGCCTTATAATGTACAATATCAGCTTCTATTTCTTCTGTCAGCTTTTTTAAGTTTGTTGATGTTCTTGTACACTTTGCTTCTATGATTGTATTTAAAGAAAGAATTTTTATATCGCTTCTAACTGTTCCAACTCCCGAATCATCATTTACCTCTCTTCTGGCGTCTGGACATAGTGGTTTTATAACTGCATAAAGCAAATGCTGTAAATCATATTCATTTTCAATCTGTATTTTTTGCAAATTTTCTGTGGTAAGTGATGCTCTCTTATCCGGTTTTGCTTCCCTAAACGCTTCTAAAAAGAAATAAAAATTCCTCAGAAATCTCTCAAGCTCCCTTTGAATAAATTGTGATGATTTCTCATACTCTTCACACAAAATACTATCCAAATAGATTAACAGATTTTCTTTTGCTTTTAACATATTTTCACGGGTAGATTCTTTCGAAAATTTGTTTACCATATATTTCTGCTTATTCCTGATATTTTGAACAATATCATTCTTATATGTTTCTTGTTTCATCATCTGGTGCAGCTTCGATATAAATTCCTCATATTCCTCTACAGTATCCACTAATTTCAACTTTTCGATATACTCTTTCAGCATATTATCCATTCATTCTCCCCCATCTCAGATAAAACAAAAATAATGGATCCAAAACATACACTTTTCCGTCTTTCCATTCTATTGCTTTATAAATTTCTTCTTTTTCTTTTAGGATTGTTTGTAAATTATTTAAATGACTTTTTACAGAATTTCTATCCGGTTTTCCTTCTGTTTTAGGAATAAGGTTTATGATTCTGTCATAAACTGTGTCAAAATCTAATTCCATAATCGGAGGATTTTTGGCTAACGATTCCACGATCAGTCCATACAAATCCAATTCTTTTCCATCTAATGTTTTGTATAAATTTCTTTTCTTTCCACGCGGATTTGGACCTTTAGACATTACATTTACCACATCGTAATAGTTAAAGTTAACCGTTGTAAATTTATATGCCATTTCCAACATATCAAAATTTACAATATGCTCATTTTTGTCTTCCAACAATGTGCAAATGCTCAGACAAATATACTGCATTAACTGTGGTGATGTAAGACATTCAACTGCCAACTGTTCTGCAACTTCATCTGTTATCTTAATGTCAAGTTGTTTAAATCCTTTTAAAGCAATCTCTTTTAAATCCTTTTTTTCCCACGCTTCAATATTAATTAAACTCAATCTTCCCGATAAATCTGCATTCTGTCGAATTGCATCGTCCGCCCTATGCGGAAGAGAAACTACGACTACCTTTAATTCTCTTCTAATTGCATCTTTGAGCTGTTGTGCCATTTTTGTCTGCATCTCTTTTGAAGCATAATGAAAATCATCAATTACTAATACTTTATCGTGCTCTTTATAATATTGAATAACGGTATCTTTCGCTAGAACATACTTTTCACTTTTACTATCTGTTTCCTTACTATTTCCTTCATTAACCTCTCTTTCTGTTGTCAATTCTCCTTTATAAGGCAACCCCACTTTTGCAGCAACAATTGCCCAAAAATCTGTGTTGCTGTTAAAATCCGCACCAGAAATTTCAACAATGTTGTCAAATCCAATTACCTTCTCGCATAAGATTGTCTTTCCCATTTTTGATGGTCCAATTAATGATGTAAGGCAACCCGCTGTTCTCAATGCCTGCTTTAAACGTAATTCATATGATATACCTGTATTTTCATAATTCCTGGAGACATATGTATATTCCGGATACGCTCCAGGTTTAAATACATTTTCTGCTTTTAGTCTCATATTAGCACCTCCAAATATTAATTACTCTAATTATAACACATTTTATTACTTTTTAAACATTTTATTACTTTTTATTGGTCTAAATATCATTTGACCATAATATAACTTCATTGTTATACTCCAGCACAAATGATTTTGTTATCTATCATACTTAAGCATACTTAATAGAAAACAAAAAGGCTGAAGCCCATGATGCGACTCCAACCCTTTAATTTCTCTCGACAAAAGAAAACATATAACCCTTGCATTTATATTTAATTATTCTGAATGATATTCACTCCAAATTACCATTTTTGCGTAACAAATTCAATTTCGTAACAATATCATTCTTTCATTTTCAGTTTCGTTTAGTTTCATCCAATCCATACATCTCGTACTTCAAATCACAGAACAACACTATATATTGTTCTTTAGCACTGCTACATTATAGCACTTCAGAAACATCCAGAAACAAAATACTCTATCTAAAATTGTATTATACTGTTTTACTTCCATGTTACACTTTTATCTACTAGTATAGAATAAATTAAATCTCTACTATATATTTTGAGGATAATGTATGGTAAAATAGTGTTATCTAAGAAAGGATGAACACTATGAGAAAAACATATCTTCCTCTGTCAGATGAAGACAGAGATTACCTTAAAGCATTATCCAAAAAGAGAACCATTCAGGC
>ENA-OQCK01000196-OQCK01000196.1-human-gut-metagenome-genome-assembly--contig:-NODE-196-length-36377-cov-7.967310_pt1 | contig 36377 bp, 39 predicted proteins | sample MGYA00242498_ERZ504578 | MGnify/ENA primary metagenome ERZ504578 (study PRJEB26092, sample SAMD00036229) | human gut metagenome | host: Homo sapiens | study: EMG produced TPA metagenomics assembly of...
TGGATGCGGTCATCTTTTCGAAAAGCATGGAGTTTTCGGATGAACTCAATTTCCATTCCATTTTCGTGAGCAATCTTTTCCGCATTCTGACGGACCTGTTCCGTAAGGGGCTGGGAGAAACTGGTGGATAATCAAAAATACGGATACCGTTGAGTTTCATATAGGCAGTCATTGCTTCCGCATGGCTCCAGTTTGGGATATATCCCTGAATGATCATGCGGTCATAACAGGTAATGATGCATGAATTTTATCAGCGTATTTATCAGTGAGTAACATATAAAAACCCCCTTTTTCTTTAGAATAACACAAGGGGTAGAAAATAAAAATAACTTTTCCGGTTTATCCGGGTTAGGGATAAACGGAAAATGAAAGGAAAAAGAGTGCTTGCAGGTATTCTGCTTGCGGGATTTTTAGCAGTCACCCTGGCAGGGTGTAAAAACACAGATAACACGAAAGAAGAACCAGAAAAGCCTGTTATTACCCTTGGCAGCGATAACTATCCACCATACAACTATCTGAATGAAGATGGTGTACCGACAGGTATAGATGTAGAATTGGCTACGGAAGCATTCAAAAGAATGGGATATCAGGTGGAGGTTGTCCAGATCAACTGGGAGAAGAAAAAAGAACTGGTGGAGAGCGGAGAGATTGACTGTATCATGGGATGTTTTTCCATGGAAGGACGCCTTGACGATTACCGCTGGGCGGGACCGTACATAGCAAGCCGTCAGGTGGTCGCTGTAAATGAGAACAGTGATATCTATAAACTGAGTGACCTGGCGGGAAAGAACCTGGCTGTCCAGTCCACAACCAAACCGGAAGGCATCTTTCTGAACCGGACGGATGAGAGAATCCCAAAGCTGGGAAATCTGATCAGCCTTGGACACAGGGAACTGATCTATACATTTCTGGGAAAAGGGTATGTAGATGCAGTCGCCGCACATGAGGAATCTATTGTTCAGTATATGAAGATTATGACGCAAGCTTTCGTATACTGGAAGAACCTTTGATGATCACCGGAATAGGTGTTGCTTTTGCAAAAGATGATGACAGAGGAATCTGTGAGCAGATGGATCGGACACTGGAAGAGATGCGTCAGGATGGCACATCCCTGAAAATCATTGAAAAATATCTGGATGATCCGGAAAAGTATCTGGAGGTGGATGATCTTGGATATTAAGAGAAGAAAAAAGAAAAACGAATCCAGCTGCTCGGCGGTCTGATTGGAATCTGTGTGGCTGTAGTCTCCCTGTTTTATTTCTTTCACGTAGAAAAATCGGAAGCAGAGAAAAGAATGGTGGAGATTGTAAACTATGTGAAAGTGCAATGTTCCACCTACACCCATTATAATGAATCCTCGGAATCTAAAAGTCTTCTCCGTGCCATTGAAAGTGCCAGACAGATGAGTACAAATATTAAAATAGAAACAGAAAACGGTGGTCAGCTAAGCGAGGACTTTCTGAAAGAAAACCTGCAGACTCTCTGGGTGGATGGTATCATTGTACTGGATGCAGAAGGAAAGACGGACTGTGAATACAGCACGGACGAGTCTCTGGCTAATGAGATTACGGAGTATCTGCAAAAAGACATCATCATGGATTTTGCCGGATATGAAGAAAGAAGCTATTCGGAACGGTTTACCAGGGAAGATGGATCCTTTATTGACATTGCAGCCTGCGCCAGAAAAGATGCACCGGGTATTGTTGCAATCTATTATTATACATCTCCTGAATTTGCCAGAAACTATACACTGACGATACAAGGGCTTTTAAATGGTTATAGTATCCAGAAAGATGGAACGATTATTGTTGCAGACGATGGGATTGTTGTTGCCAGCAATGATGAGAGTCTGTTGGGACAGAATACAGCCGATAACGAAGTTGTTCAGGCAATGAAAAAGCATACAGACAGTCAGCACATTTATCATTTGAGGAAGGAACCGGATGTTATGGAGTCATGCTGAAGCAGAGGGATTATTATATCTATGAGTATCTTCCGGATATGGAAGTGTTCCGTAACCTTCCGTTAAGTGTGATAAGCGTTATTTTTCTTTATTTTCTGATATTTAGTATATTCTGGTTCTGGGCATACAGAACCAATCTGGCGCATCAGAAACAGGAACAGGAAAAAGATGAAAAATATAAAGCAGAACTATTGATTGCGGCAAAAAAGGCAGAAGCCGCCAATGAGGCAAAAACTGAGTTTCTTCAGCGGATGAGCATGATATCCGGACTCCGATCAATGGAATCTGCGGCATGGTTAATATGGCAGACCATTATGCAGATGATATGGAGAAACAGACGGAATACAGGACAAAAATTAAAGAGGCATCCAATCTGTTGCTGGAACTGGCAAATGATGTTCTGGATATGAGTAGGCTGGAGTCGGGAGAAGTCGTTATGGAAGAAATTCCATTCAATCTAAGTAGTATTTTCAAAGAAGTGCTTATTGTGATCAAGCAGATTGCCGCAGAACAGAATATCCGAATTGTATGGGAGAAAAAAGAAATCATACACCGAGAGCTTATCGGAAGTCCGGGGCATGTGAAACGGGTGATGATGAATATCCTGTCGAATGCAGTGAAATATAACAGAGCAAACGGGTATATCTATCTCAGCTGCCGGGAAATTCCATCAGAGCAGACAGAAATGCCGACGATGGAATTTGTCTGCAGGGATACCGGAATCGGAATGACTGAGGAATTTCAGAAATATGTTTTTGAGCCTTTTGCACAGGAACATACAGGAAGCCGTACAAAATTTGCCGGAACAGGCTTGGGAATGGCGATTTCAAAGAAGCTGGTTGAGAAAATGGGCGGAACAATTAACCTTGAAAGTGAAAAGGGTGTAGGGACTACATTTGTGATCCGGGTTCCATTTCGGATTAATACAGACAGGAGCGGCAAAGTTGAAATCGAAAAAAATCAGAAGTTTCTATACGGGGACTGCATATTCTTCTGGCAGAAGATAATGAGTTGAATATGGAAATTTCTGAATTTGTGCTTCGAAATGAAGGTGCTGACGTGACCAAAGCATGGAATGGGCAGGAAGCTGTTGAACGATTCAGAAAAAGCAGAGTTGGTGAATTTAATGTCATTCTTATGGATATTATGATGCCGGTCAAGAATGGATATGAAGCAGCAAGACTGATCCGGTCTTTGGACAGAGAGGATGCAAAAACAATACCGATTATTGCAATGACAGCAAATGCCTTTACAGAGGACAGAATAAGAGCAAAAGAAGCAGGGATGGATGAGCATGTTGCGAAGCCTGTTGATGCAGAATTACTGATAAAAGTAATTCATAACTTGGCAGGTATTTGAACGCAGATAAGCATTCCCCCGCTTTACAATTTAAAGGAAGGTGGAAAATCGTGATTTACATCACAGGAGATACCCACGGGAAGTTTGAGCGGATTGAGCAGTTTTGCGGCAAATTCAAAACAAGCCGTGAGGATATTTTGATTATTCTTGGGGACGCAGGTATTAATTTCTTTGGATGGGTAAAAGACCATGTAAAGAAAGAGTTTCTGGAAACCTTACCAATTACATTTTTTGTGTTCATGGAAATCATGAGCAGAGACCGCAGACAATAGAAAGCTATCGGGAAAAATTATGGCGTGGCGGTGTGGTTTATTATGAAGAGGAGTATCCGGATCTGCTTTTTGCAAAGGATGGAGAAGTTTTTGATTTTAATGGAAAGCAGACTATTGTAACGGGCGGTGCATATAGTGTTGATAGAATGTACCGATTGATTCATGGGTATGGCTGGTGGCCGAATGAACAGCCTTCTGAGGAAATCAAGCAGAACGTGGAACAGAAATTGGATGAACTTAGCTGGAATGTGGATGTAGTGTTAAGCCATACCGTACCGTTAAAATATGAACCGACGGAAGTCTTTTTGGAAGGATTAGACCAGAGCAAGGTGGATAGAACAACAGAGGAATGGTTGGATAAAATTGAGGATAGACTTAATTATCAGAAATGGTACTGCGGTCATTATCACACCGAAAAAAAGGTGGATAAGATAGAAATTATGTTTGAAAATATTAAAAAATTTTTAGAATAGGAAGAAAGAAAAGCTGGATTTTTATTGCTGAAAATGATAAAATGAAATAATGTTTCGGGATGGCATATCTCAGTCGGAAGCCTGGCTTTCGACTTGAATTTCATGGAGGTGCAAAATTATGAAACCTGTGTATTTGTCAATTCTGCAAAAAGAAACCGGCACACGCATCAAGACACTTCTTAAAGAAAAGGATACACTGTGAAAGATATTCAAGAAGCAATGGGATTTGAATATCCACAGGCCATTTATAAATGCTCTCAGGAAATTCCCTGCCAACTCTGGATAACTTTGTTATTTTAAGCAGAGTATTAAATACCCGTATAGAAGATATCCTCGTCATTGACGAGGATATTGTTTTTATCTACTATAGAGCAGAAAATCCTATCCGACGAGTCGTTGGGGGTTTCTGCTCATTTTTTGTGCCCGAACACAAAAAGAAATTTCATTCTAGTTCCGAATTTGACAAAATCAGCGATGGAATCAATCAAAAAGGACGAGCCGAAAAAGAAACAGATTGTTATAATGAAGTCAAAATTAGACAGATACAGTCTGCGTATAGGCAGGATAAAACTCTATGCAGAAGGGAAGAAAAGACTATGAAGAATCGAAAAACGCAGTTTCAAAAGCTTGGAATTGCAGTATTCGTGATTGCAGTCACAGGAATTGCCACGTGTGCCGTCCAATACAATAATCACAAGCAATTCGATTTAACGGTTGGAGAACATTCGATTGGTAAAGAGGAATATCTAAATTGTATGAAATCCGTAGAGTATGATACCAAAATGCAGATTCAACAAGATTACAATGCAATTTATGAAGAAGATTTCTGGGAAAAAGAGTATGATGACAAACACGGTTATGAAATTTTAGCGGAAAATACCGTAGAGCAGCTGAAATATATTCATGCGGTGTATGATCTTGCAAAAGAATGCGGGGATGTATCCGACAGCAGCTATGAAGCTTTGGAGCAGCGTTGGAAGGACGAAAACGCAGAACGAAGCGAAAAAGTTGCAAAAGGCGAAGTAATTTATGGACTCAAGGAATATACATTCCAGCTATATTTGGATTATGAAATCAGTACCTTGAAGGAACAATACTGCAATGATCTCACTCGTGAGGGGATGGAGCTGACAGAAGCGAGATTTTAGAATGTTATGAAAGTCGAGACTGGATTTTTGGAGGCAGCGAGGAAAATGCGGATCTCGAAACCGCAAGAATTGCAGTCGAAAGGGAAGTGCGTGAACAAAAGTATGATGAAAAGATCGCACAGCTTGAAAATGATTCTCAAGTAAACGGAGATATGGAGCAAGTCAGCCGGTTTACTTTGAAGAATATAGAATAATATGGAAGGAGTAACAACATGAGAAAAAAATGGATGAGTAGTACTCTGGCGCTGGTACTTGCCGGAACAACAGTGGCATCAATGATGCCGGCAGTTCCTGTTAGTGCAAAGGGAGCAGAAGCTGCATCAGGAACAACGTATTATGTTGATTCAAAAAAAGGAAAAGATAGCAACGCAGGAACTTCAGAAAGCGAAGCATTTCAGACATTGGATAAGGTAAATGAGCTTGACCTTAACCCGGGGGATACCATTCTTCTGAAAAAAGGCTCTGTATTTGAAGATCAGGCGCTTAAATTTACAAAAGAAGATAGTGGTACAGCAGAAGCTCCGGTAAAAGTATCTACTTACGGAGAAGGAGACAGACCACAGATTAATACAAACGGTCATGGATTATGGGAGTTAAACTATGGTACTCCGCTGGATAACCAGAATCATAAATGGAAAGGTACTGTATCTTCCAGTATTTTGATTGAAGATGCTGAATACCTTGAAATCGAAGGACTTGAGCTGACAAATGACAGAAACAGTGCAACCGATACCGAAAAAGATAAAGCATATAATGATGCATATGCAATGGATCGAACCGGTGTTGCCGGAGTTGCAAAAGACAATGGAACCGTAGATCATATCGTATTAAATGATCTTTACATTCACAACGTAACAGGTAACGTTTATAACAAACACATGACAAACGGTGGTATCTATTTTATCGTTGCAAAGCCAACAAATGAAGGAGAAACCGGAATCGCAAGATACAATGATGTCCAGATTAGAAACTGTTCCCTGGATACAGTAAATCGTTGGGGAATCGCAGTAGGATACACTTATCAGTGGAGACAGTTCACAACAGGTGCATTATCCGATGCAGTGATGGACAAATATGCGTCCTCTAATGTGGTAATTGAGAACAACTACTTAAATCATGTAGGTGGTGATGCAATCACAACAATGTATCTTGACAGACCGTTGATTCAGTATAATGTATCTGAGAATGGTTCAGAGCAGATTAATACTACTGATTATTCACAGCAGCAGCCAAGACTGGATGCAAATGGTAATGAAATCGGAAAACAGAATGTTGGGGCAGGACGTGTGGCAGCAGGTATCTGGCCATGGAAATGTAAAAATGCGATTTTCCAGTATAATGAATGTTTTACAACATTGAATGCATCAAAAGGAAATGGCGATGGACAGCCATGGGATGCTGACTATGGCGATGGAACAAACTATCAGTACAACTACAGCCATGGAAATACTGCAAGTACAATTATGTTCTGTGGTCCGGAATCTATCAATAATACATTCCGTTATAACATCAGCCAGAATGAAGATATGGGACCTTTAGACCCGGCAGGAAACTCCGGAAACTGTCAGGTTTACAACAACACATTCTATATTAAAGAAGGAATCAATACAATCTGGCACTATACTCATGGTAATGGTGGTCCGGTAGATATTGAAAATAATATCTTCTACTTTGCAGGAAAAACACCGGCTACAGTAAGTAACTGGAACATCAACGGAAATAAAACTTACAGCAATAACTTATACTACAATGTAAGTACTTATCCAAACGATGCAGCTGCTGTAAAAGTAAATGAAGGTACAAAAGTACTTGTTGATGCAGGTTCCGGTCCGGATTCTGTAGCAGCAAATAAAAAAGCAAGAACACATGAAGATCCAAATGCAAAGACCGTATTCGATGGATACAAACTTGCAGAAAACTCTCCGGCAATCAATGCTGGTAAGTAGTGGTTGATAGAAATGGTTATACAATCGATCACGATTTCTTCGGACATGCAATCACAGCAGTACCGGAAATCGGAGCAGCAGAAAGTGATGCAGTAGCAGCACTTGTACTGAGATCCAATGTGTATACTGTTTCCGGAACAAACGTAAGTGATCTTCCGAAAAACACAACCGTAGCAGATTTCCTTAACAACGTTATCGTAGATGCAGGCGTTAAAGTTACCATTAAAAATGGTGAAAACGTACTTGGCGATTCCGATATCGTAAAAGGCGGAGCCACTATCGTGCTTTCTTATGAAGGAATGGAAGATGTAACTTATACAGTAGTTGCAAGTTCTGATAAAGAACTGAAAGATTGTTATTATGAAGTAAAAGGCACAAACCTGAGTGTTCCTTACACAGAAAACAATCCGGCTACCGTAAAAGAAGTGAAAGCAAATATCACTGTAGCAGATACCGCAACTGTTTCCGTATTAAACGGAGAAACAGAGCTGGAAGATGGCGCTGCAGTAGAAGAGGGAATGACACTTCGCATTACTGCAGAAGACGGAACTAAAAATGACTATACAGTGAAACAGAAAAATACATACAACTGGACATTAGATTATGTTGGAAGACAGCAGGGAAATGTATGGTTTGGACAGATGAAGAGAGGCGACGGCGACTGGGCAAATATGACCACATATGATAGTGATGGATGGCCAAACTGGGCAGTAAACACTTATTATGGTCCAGGTCTTGATGCACCACAGGGTACAGTGACCACAACAAATCCAGCCGTACACGGTCTGCTTTCTACACCGCCAAACTCCGACATTGTAACTGCAATGGCATATCGAGTACCGAAGAGCGGAACCGTTACATTCAACGTAAAAGATGATGAACCATATCTTCGTCAGTCTGGAAATGCAAACGGAACTGTTACCTTAAGTCTCTTTGTAAATGGCACAGAGAAGAAGAGTGTAACGCTTGTAAATAGTAAAGAGAAAGTGGGAGACTGGGAAAAAGCGGAAGAGCTTGAAGTAGCTCAAGGCGATATGATCCGTGTCGTAGCAAAAAATAGCGGAAACCCAAGCAAACCATCTGCGCATATCACACCGATTATTACATATGTAGACAAAGCAGTAGCAGATACCGAAGCACCAAGTGTTCCGGCAGATGTAAAAGCAACAGATGTAACTGAGACAACAGCTAAGCTTACATGGAGCGAAGCAACCGACAATGTAGGTGTAGCAGGATACAACGTATATGTAAATGAAGCAAAAGTAAATGACACACTTGTAACAGGTACTGAATACAGTTTAACAGACCTTACCGCAGCTACAGAGTACAGTGTAACTGTAACAGCAGTGGATGCTGCAGAAAATGAATCTGCAAAATCCGAAGCAGTGGTATTTACAACAGAAGCAGAAAAAGATACCGAAGCACCAACTGCACCAACAGAAGTAAAAGCAACCGAAGTAACTGAAACAACTGCAAAAGTTACATGGAGCGAAGCAACCGATAATGTAGGCGTAGTTGGATATAACGTATACTTAAATGAAACAAAAGTAAATGACACACTTGTAACAGGTACCGAATATGCTTTAACTGAGCTTACAGAGGCAACCGAATACGCAGTGAGAGTAACTGCAGTGGACGCAGCAGAAAATGAGTCTGCAAGATCCGAAGCTGCTACATTTACTACACTGAAAAAAGAGGAACCAAAAGATACCGAAGCACCAAGTGTTCCAACAGCTGTAGCAGCAGCTGACATTACACAGACAACTGCAAAAGTCACATGGGATGCATCTACTGATAATGTAGGCGTAGTAGGATACAATGTATATGTAAACGAAGCAAAAGTAAATGCTTCCCCGGTAACTGTTACAGAGTATGACTTAACCGGACTTACAGAGGCAACCGAATACACAGTAAGAGTAACCGCAGTGGACGCAGCAGAAAATGAATCTGCAAGATCCGAAGCTGTTACATTTACCACATTAGAAGCAGAAGAAGAAACAGATACCGAAGCACCAACTGCACCAGCAGAAGTAAAAGCAACCGAAGTAACCGAAACAACAGCTAAGCTTACATGGAACGAAGCAACCGACAATGTAGGTGTAGCAGGATACAACGTATATGTAAATGAAGCAAAAGTAAATGAGGAGCTTGTAGCAGGTACTGAATTTGCACTGACAGACCTTACAGAAGCAACCGAATATACAGTAAGAGTAAGCGCAGTCGATGCAGCAGGAAATGAATCTGCAAGATCTGAAGCAACTACATTTACTACATTAGAAAGTGAAAAACCGGCTCCGGAAAAACCAGCCGCTCCTACTAATGTAAAAATCTCTGAAATTAAACATACGAAAGCACTTGTTACTTGGGATTCGGTTCTCGCAAGAGCAGCAGTAGAAGGATATAATGTATATCTGGATGGTGAAAAAGTAAATGCGACACCGGTAAAAGAAACAAGATATGAGCTGACCGGTCTTAAAGTAGGTACGAAGTATAATGTTGCTGTAACTGCAGTAAATGAAGAGGGTACTGAGTCTGAGATCACAGAAGAAGTAGAAGAAACATTTATAACCATGGCAGATATGGAAAAACTGAATAACACTGTAGAAGATGCAAAGAAAGCATTGGAAGAGAAAGAAAAATATACAGAAGAATCTCTGAAAAAACTGCAGGAAGTTTATAAACAGTATCAGGACGTATTGAACGGTGAGAATGTAACTCAGGAGCAGGTAGACGAAGCAAATGCAGCAATCGAGAAAGCCTTCAAAGATCTGAAAGTAAAAGAAACAGCGGATGATAAGAAGGATGACAACAAAAAACCAGCAGCAGGTGGTGGAAGTACAGGTAGCGGAAGCACAGGTGGCGGAAGTACAGGTAGCGGAACTACAGGTTCCGGTTCTGCTGGAAAAGGAAGCAGCTCTATCACTTCTCCGAAAACAGGAGATACAATGAACGTAGCAGCATGGGCACTTGCATTTGCAGCGTCTGCAGCGGCAGCAGGAACTGTTGTAGTAAAACGTAAAAAAGAAGACTAAATTTAAAAAGCAATAAAGGAAAATAAAGTAGGCAGGAGTGAAGATGGTTCGCTCCTGCCTGTTTTGTATTAGATATTATTTTGAAACAGTTTTTCGATATTGTGAAGGGGTCTCATTAATTACATTCATAAAGACCTTTGAATAATGTTGCGAGTCTTTAAATCCAACCTGCAGCGCAATTTCTGTCAAAGTTAAATTGGTATTTTGCATTAGTTCAATTGAACAGTTAATGCGATAAATATTAATATAGTTTGAGAGAGTCACACCCATATAGCTTTTAAAAATCTTGCTTAAATAGCGGACCGAAATTTGCAACTGTATTGCGATGTCTTCTTGTAAGATTTTGGTAGTATAATGATCGTGAATATAATTCAGTGCATAAGCGACATAGCTGTTTTGTAGCTGTGGTTCTTTGTACTCATGCACCGGTTCGGTATGATCGAGAATGTAAAGCATCAAATTCATCAGTGCAACATTTACGTTTGCTGCGGTAAACAGACTCTCAGAAGCAGTATACAGATCAATCAATTTTTGAAGCTGCTCGTCAATCGTCGCATCCGAACGCAGTCGATAATAAAAATGGGAAGAGAATAACACCGCATGAAGCAATGTGATCGGAAAAATCCCATCATTATCAAGGATAATCGTTGAAAATAGATCCGGATCAAAATGAATATGCTGGAATTCACAGTCTGAGGTATCGTTCAGATAAAAGGAATGTACCACATCAGGAAGGATCATGACAAAGTCCCCTTCTGTGAAGTGGAGTGTTTCGGACTGAATATCCATATAACATTCGCCGGAAAGAATTCGATAAATTTCAATATTCGTATGTAAGTGACGAATAAAGTTGTAACCGGCTTTGCGATATTCGATAACGGCTCCAGACAAAATAGAATCAGATAATGTAATTTTCGCGGAGACGTTTGAAGTTTGATGAATCAGTGTGTTATTGGAGTGAGCTGAGGGAATTGATATTGTCTGTACAGCGTTTTTCTTTTTCATGTGTAAAAGCCTCCAAATATAAGTAAAATTAACAAACACTAAGTATCATTATAACAGAAAAGTAGAGAAAGTATACTAAAAAAGCTAAAAAAATCGTTCTTAAATGCAGAAAAATAGCCTAACGAAGCTGCAAAGCGTAATTTGCCTTGCACTTGTTAGGATTTTTTTACTTTGAGTGCAGTTTACGATATTGTCTGGGTGACATGCCAACCTTCTTCTGGAAGTTCTGTGAGAAATAAGATTGAGATGAAAAGCCGACACTGGAAGCAACCTGCGTTACCGACAAATTCGAAGAAGTCAACAGTTCTTTGCTCGCTTCAAGTCTTCGGTTGGTTAAATAGTTAATCGGAGATTGTCCGATACATTCTGTAAATGAGTGTGCCAGATAAAATTTATTGATATGTGTAATTTCTGCTAAAGAATCTAACGTAATATTCTGGGAATAGTTGATATCAATATAACGTTTAGCAAGCGCGCATTCCTTGGAAAGCCGGAAAGAAGAGTCTGAGATTACAGACAAGTTTTGCTTTCGCGCAATATAGACTAAAAGCACTTGAAGTAATCCATGACAGACCTTTTCAAATCCAGATTTTTTATCCTGGAACTCCCGCATCATGAGTTGTGCGAAGTTAATAAACTGATTTTTGTCGGAACCATAGCTATAGAAGCTATAGCCTTGAGTACCATCTTGGTCCGGGTCATTAAATGAGAAGGCAAGACCTTCGAGACGGTTGTTCTTTTGTCCCAACAAAAACCAGATGACACGATAGAGATCGACTTAGACTTAGATGAGCTGGATGCAACCAGTGCAGAGACGAAAGCGACCTATCAGGAAATCAAAGATTATGTGCTGAAAGAATTTGGCTTGAAGGTTTCAAATTTATATATTTCTCAAATCAAAAGGAAATGTGGAATCGAAGTAGGAGAGAACTATAATCTGCCAAAGACAGAAAATCCAAAAGTGCCACAGTGTCCGAAAGAGAAAGAAGATGCTATCAAGGCTGCCCTGAAATATTTTGCGATGATCTAAGGACATTGCTGATTTCAAGGAGGAATAACACATGAAAAGCACATTTGAAAAGATGGGTGGAACCTACACACTGGAAGCAGACGGAATTTACTATCCGAATCTTGTCAGTACAGATGAAGAACCGCATTATGGAAAATATGGAATGCTGCGGAAAACGTATCTGAAAGAGCATCGTCCGGCAATGTATTCTCTGTATATGTTGGAAGACAGATTGACAAAACATCTGAATGCTGTGGATGATGAAGCACAGGAGAGGATGGGTATTCTGGTGCGTCAGATGATGGAGAAGCAAGGCGTTACGGAAGAATTGAAAGCTCGTGATCAGATGGTGTGGGTTGGAGTTGTAAATAATATCCGAAATGTAGCAGAAGAGATTGTGTTAAAAGAATTGGTCTATATTTAAAGTGTGGAAAGCTCCTTCGGGAGCTTTTTGCTGTTTGAAAAGAAATTATATAGAAAATGGATTAAGATTCCTGTATACTTTAAAAAGTAAATGGAATTGACCAAAAAGAATACCTCAAGTACTAAAAGCATCAGCCTTCACATCGGATATCGTAGCACGGGAACAAAAATCCGTAAATGATGGAGTTCCAATGGACTGCATCTGCAAAAGACCAACAGAAAGCTGTAGTGGTAGTGCGTGTACTGGGTAAATCAGTATCATGACAAGTGGATGGAGATCAGTAACGATTAAATAGAAAAACAAGAGTTGCAGCCGATATCAATTTTCAACAGGGGGTATAATCTCGTTTAGTACCTTGGCTGGTATTCAGTATATGGTAGATTGAATGAAGAAAGTTGGAACACGATTCCCTTAGACACGGAAGATTTAGCAGCAACCTGTACACAGCTTGCCATTATGAAAAAAGGAAGTTTTTTATATTCCGGAAGCGTGAGTGGGTTGCTGGAAAATGCAAAGGGTTGTGTTTGGAATAGTACGGTACAAAATGCAGAAGAAGCCCGTTTGTTAGAAGCCAATTATTCTATTTCATCTAAGCAGTATGTAGAAAATGGAATTCATATGAAAGTATTAAGCAAAGGAAAGCCAAATGAGAATTGTGTCCTGGATAATGATATCACTTTGGAAGATGCATATATTTATTTGACGAATAGTTGAATATAACGGCGGGCAAGTTGCCCGCCGTAAATTGTACTTATTTTGTTAAAAGACCGGATAGAGTTTTTCCAATGGAAAATCCAATCTGTGGATATAACTCCTGAATCTCCAGATATTTTGCTTCAATCATTTCAGGCTCATCAGCCAGATCTTTTCATATATTTTGAAAGCTTTTTTAAAATGTGTTTTGGCGTGTGAAAGATTGGCGGTCATCAGATAAATGGTTGCAAGGGTTTCCTGTACTTTGGCATAATCCAGACATTCATCGGAATGGTATTCCTTGATGATGCCGGATAATTTTTGCAATTCGGAGATCCCTCTTTCGGGTTCCTGCTGTTCTGTCAGGAACATTGCATAATTGGCAATCTGAGGTATGCTGTCATTTATATGAAGCAGGTTAAATTGGTCAAGCAGTGAGATACTTTTTTCCATGTGTTCTCTTGCAAGATCGGGATGACCGTTTATGCGGTAAAGTCCACCGAGATTGGCATGAAGGTTGGAAACAAGACGAGCATTGTCAGCAGTGATATTTTCTATCTGGGCAAGTGCATCCTTTTCCAGTTTTATTGCTTTTTCAGGTTTGGTTTCAAGGGTTGCTTGAAAATCCAGTAATAACGCCCGGTCAGAGTTGGTGCCAATGCTTTTTGTCTTTAACAGCACCTTCAGTTCCTGAATGATTCCCTTCATACCTTTGTGATAGTTATAGTTATCCATGTATGGAAATGCATTTTCCAGAAAAAGCAGATACTTTGGCATATCATCTTTTTCAATCAATTCTATGATATTTCCGATTGTTTGAAATAGCTTTTTATAATAATCTACTTCCATTCCATGCATTAAACATATGTGCTGCAAAGAATCCAGCAACGTGTGACAACTACTTACAGATGGTTTTGTCTCTGAAAGGGTGATTTCCTGAATCATCGGATGCAGAGAGATAGTGCGACGTGTTGTTGTCTGAACGAAACCAGTCTCAATTAAATCGTTGATTTCATTTAGTGTGGACAGTTCCAGCCATTTGGCAAATATACAGGCAGAAATACCGGTGGAAGGAAGAAAGCACATATTACACATGATATCCTGCTGTTTAAGAGATAAAGTGTATAAAGAAAACAGCGTATGGATATGACTATAATAGGTGGCTTTGCTGCTTTGTCCATCTTTGATTATTTTAATTTTATCTTCGTTATGGAAAGATGCTTTTTCCACCTGAAGTCTTGTTAATAACTGGTCTGGAGTCGAGATTCCATTTTCCAGAAGTTTTGCTGCCAGTTCCACGGCAAAAGTATGAGAGTGAACAGTTTCGATGATCTTTTCAACTGTTGCCCGGTACGTGTCTGCCTCTGAATAAAATACTGATGCCAGCTGGAAGAGAGCGTTCATATCCTCTATTTCTTTTAATGGCAGAGTACAGTATTCATCCAGTTTGCTTCGGGTTGTAAACAAAATCTGGCAGCGATATTTTAATACTACTGACAGAAAGCTGTCCTGTGTCGCAGTGACATTAAAATTATCTATGATAAGCAGAGTATCAGATTTCAGGGAACGCAGAAAACGGTTATGTCTTTGAAACCGTTCCTGGTCAGTGCTTTCCGGCGGATCGTCAATAAAATCCATGTCAGTAATATCCTGATGAAGATTGCCGGTATATTCTATATAAAGTATATTGGTGTATTGCTTTATGTACCGCTTTGCGTAGGCTTTGACAAGTTCACTTTTTCCGATTCCGGCGATTCCGCAAAGGAAAACATGACGGTTTTCCTCAAGCACGGTATATAATTCTTCCAGTTCTTTATCTCTTCCGATAAAATGACGGCATGGTTTCGGAACCTCACTGTCCATAATATAATCCAGCACAATGGGGGATAAAGCGCCTCCGGCGAGCAGCTTCTGATTTTTGGTATTACGTTTGATGAATTGGCGTTCCATGCCAAAAGAAATCAGTTTTGCAAGAAACAGCAGTCTCGAACTGGCTGGTTTATATAAGGGAGTCAGATTTTTCTTTTTTGCATCTGAGATGCTGTCATCCTGAATGAATAAAGTGTAAATATCTTGTATAGCCATATTACAGTCAGACATCAGTGGAAGAAGATTCTGGTGGATGGTATGGGCTAATTTTTCCTGATTGGATGGCTTGGAATAGTAAGCGGATATTTTAGGACTGATTTTAGCCTGACCAGTCATCCAGCGGCAAACCAGACCGTTGTCCATTGAAAAATCCTGATTTGTCGGATCATCCATAAAATCTTCAAATAATTCGTATAAAAAATCAGGCTGACTCATTTGATTACTTTCGCTGATATGATTTTTTAAGCAAGTGCTAATAGAAGAAAAATCGCATCGATTCAATAGAAATTCCCCTTTCGTAGTTAAGATTAAGTATATCTATCATAACACGAACATACATTCGATTCAAGAAAATACGGATATTTTTAAAGTGATTGTGTCAATTTACAATCAATTTCTATTCAATGTGGTTTTCCGGCAGGTTCTGTAAAATAAGCTCAGATCAAAACAATAACGGGAGGAGCTTATGCAACAGAATATTGAATTTGAGCGGTGCATTGATTTTATGGTACGGATGATTGATAAGTACGGCGAAGAAGTCCTCCGGGAGTTGGAGGAAGAAAAACAGAATAAGGAAGAAAAAGAAGCGGCAGTTTCCTGAAATACAAAATGTAAATCAGACTGTCGCTTTTTTCATGTATTTTTAAATCAAATAAATTTTAAAAGCTGATGCAGAGTGTGTGACTCATTATTCTGGGAAGCGGTAATACGAGTATCAAATGGCTTGAAATGATTCTGTGTATAAAAGCTCAGAAGAAATTCATTATCTTCGCATTCAAGAAACTCCATAACGCCGCCTACGGAATATTTGAGACTGGATATGGTTTCCAGTGCAAATCCCAGTAGAATATTTCCAGGGATTCGTTTGTTCTTTGGAAGAGAATAGTTCTTTCCCAACTGGGCAATCAGGTAAGCTGCGGTAGTATAGGATTGTGTTTCTTCATCCAAAATACTGACACGGGACAGCTTTTTTGCCATTGTCTTGCTGATATTTGAAGCACGGACAGAGATTGTTTTTACTGTAAGTGAAAAATAACCAACCAGTGAAGCATCTTCAGCATCAAATACCAGATAAGTGATAGATTGATCTTTTTTGGTAAACTCAATCGCATTATGTAATAAAAAGTATTCCACATCGGGATTTTTGGGACAAGAAAAATCGGAGAGTAAGTCGTAAAGACTTTCCTCTCCGATATATGTCGGTTCGTCTTTATCCAAATATGCCCGAATATTAACGGTAAAATATTTATCAGACATGTTTTTTCTTCCTTTTTGACATTAAAGCTAAGATTTCCTGTGGGTTCGTTAACTGACGTCCGGGAAGTGTCTGCTTTGGTGTGCGGTCACGGTCGGCTTCGTCAATTGCTGCGACAAAACGCTTTATGCTATTTGGATTGGATACGACAAAATTATGAGTAATACTTGAAGTAGCCATACTAACACCTCCTCTTTTTTGGCTTTTTTGTGTATTTATAGTATATGCAATGTGTGATAAAAACACAATATCGAAAACAAAAATAATTTCTAAATAATTTTCAAGCCGGACATTTATTAGACGCTTCCGGTAAGCGAACAATATTTTCGAGCCAATCATTTATAAGTCGCCAATGGTGGGCGGGCAATATTTTGATAACAGAAATGCTCTGTATCTAACTTAATTATACGATTGGCGAAGAAATGCGTCAATACGGAAAATAAGTATTGAAAATAGTTGGAACAAGTACTAAAATTAAGTTGGGACATTGAATGGAGGTTATGTTACGAGATAATAAGAATTGTAGGTGGAAGGTTTGAACATAGAAGCATATGATGCTGATTCATTGAGAAAAATGGTTAGGTTGCTTGAATATGAGAACAAGATATTAAAAGATAAATTGAAGAAAGCAGGCATTTCATATGAAGAGGTGAATCCTTTTGAAGAAAAAATAGAAAGTGCAGAAGAATATGACCTGGATCAAGGGAGTCGTATTGTAAATCCGCCATATATTACAGAGAAAATGGCAATACGTTTCTTTTCGATGTTTTGGGGAAGAGAAGATGTATATGCCAGACGGGGAAAGAACGGGGGTTATTTTCCACAATGTGCAAATCGTTGGAATGACCGGCTTTGTCCTAAACAACGTAAAGAGAAGGTATTTTGTGATGAATGTGAAAATACCAAATGGATAAGTCTGGATGTAAAAAAATAATTGCTCATTTGTTAGGCACAAAAGAAGATGGATCAGATGTAATAGGTGTATATCCTTTACTGCCAAATGGAACATGCAGATTTATTGTATTTGATTTTGATAATCACGAAAAAGGAGCAGAGGTTACGGACTTTGCAAATACGGATAATGAGTGGCATAAAGAAGTGGATGCGCTTAGAAAAATGTGTGAGCTTAATGGTATCAGACCTTTAGTTGAGAGATCTCGATCTGGAAAAGGTGCCCATGTATGGATTTTCTTTAAAAAGGCAATACCTGCGGCAACAGCAAGGAATTTTGGAGTTCTCCTGTTAGACAAGGGTTCAACTTCCATCAATCTGAAATCTTTTCATTATTATGATAGAATGTATCCTTCGCAGGATGTGGCAAGCAGCATAGGTAATTTGATTGCATTGCCATTACAGGGGCAGGCACTTAAAAATGGAAATAGTGCTTTTGTAGATGAAAATTGGAATGCATATCCTGATCAATGGGATGCTCTTTTCAATAAAACAAAAAAGCTGGGAATAGAAGATGTTGAACAATGCATGGCAAAATGGCAGGGAGAATTAGCAGAAGTCAGAGGAACGCTTACTAATATTGAGAAGAATGTCAGACCGAAACCATGGAAGAAGAAATGTGAGTTTTGTAAGTCAGATGTTGTGGGCAAGCTTCATATGGTATTGGGCAATGGAGTTTATATTGATACTCTGAATCTTATGCCAAGAATACAAAATCAGGTCCGTAGTTTGGCGGCATTTGATAATCCGGAATTTTACAAAAATAAAAGGCTGGGATATTCTAATTATTATAATTTCAGTGCTGTATATTTAGGTAAGGATATAGATGGATATATACAGATTCCGAGAGGACTGCGGGAAAATATTATACAGGAATGTGAAAAAGCAGGCATTTCAGTTGATGTTTCAGATCAAAGAGAAACAGGACAACCTATCAGAGTATCTTTTAAAGGTGATTTGCGAATGCAACAGGAATTAGCAGCAGAAAAATTATTATCACATTCAGATGGGGTTTTGAGTGCGGCAACTGCATTTGGAAAGACTGTAGTATGTAGTTACCTTATTGCAGAGCGAAAAGTAAATACGCTCATTTTGCTGCAAAGTAAAGATTTGCTTAATCAGTGGGTTGATGAATTGAATCATTTCTTAGAGATAAGAGAAGAACCACCGGAATATGAAACAAAACAGGAAGAAGAAAAAAAAGAAATAGTGTGATAGGCGTTTTGCACGGAAATAAAAATACATTGACAGGGATTATAGATGTTGCAATGGTTGGTTCAATGTACAGCAGAGGAAAATTTAATGAACGGATTAATTCTTACGGAATGGTAATTATGGATGAATGTCATCACGCAGCTTCTAACACATCTATGGAATTATTGCAGAAAATAAATGCAAAATACGTATATGGTGTTTCTGCTACACCTAAACGTGGTGACAGTCTTGATCGGATCATCTATATGCTGTTAGGACCTTTGAGACATAGATTTACTGCATTGGAGAGGGCTAAGGAACAGGGGATTGGACATTATTTTGTCCCAAGATACACAAGAGTAGTTGATACTGCAGAAAGCAAGGATAATATTAATAAAGCATATAATTTGATTAGTACCAGTAAGGTGCGCAATGAAATGATCATAGATGATGTTATAACTTGTGTTGCAAGAAAACAAACTCCTGTAATTTTGACAAGATTTAAGGAACATGCAAAATTTTTACATGATGCCTTAAAGGAAAAAGCAGATCATGTATTCCTTCTATATGGGGATAATTCGGATAAGGAAAATGCTGAAATAAGAGTAAAATTAAAGCAGATACCTGAAAATGAATCGCTTATTTTGGTGGCAACTGGTCAGAAAATAGGAGAAGGGTTTGATTTCCCAAGACTGGATGTATTAATGCTTGCAGCACCTGTATCTTTTGAAGGACGCCTGGAACAGTATGTAGGTAGATTAAACAGAGATTATGTCGGAAAAGAAGCCGTTTATGTGTATGATTATATTGATTCGCATGTGCGTTATTTTGATAAAATGTATGCAAAAAGATTGAGAACGTACAGGAAGACAGGATTTTCAATCTGGACACAAGAGTTGCAACCTAAACAAATAATAAATGCAATATTTGATTCTGTAAATTATACCGAAAAATTCGAGCAAGATATTGTAGAGTCAGAAAAAATGGTGGTAATTTCCAGTCCGGATATCAGACAGGATAAAATTGACAGATTTTTATTACTAATCAAGAAGAGACAGGAAGTAGGGGTAAAGGTCACTGTTATTACAACAGATCCGGAAGATATTACTTACGGAAAGTCAGATGTATGTTATGAATTAATCAGAGCAATGCAATTGGTAGGAATAAATGTGATAACAAGAACAGAAGTAGAAGAATGTTTTGCCGTTATTGATGATGAAATAGTATGGCATGGCGGGATGAATCTACTTGGAAAAGCTGATGTCTGGGATAACTTAATGCGTATCAGAAATTCACAAGTTGCAACGGAATTGTTGGAAATTGCTTTGGGATATTCTGAGGAGAGGAGGAAAAGTGAATAAAAAGATAAAATGTGATACCTATACCAGAGGATCCACAACCATGCAGGTAGATGGCTACAGTCTGGATGCTCAGAAAGAAAAACTCAAGAGATATGCGGAATTTCAGAACATGGAAATCGTAAATGAGTATTCCGATGAAGGTAAATCTGGAAAGAGCGTAGAGGGCAGACCGGAATTTCAGAGAATGTTGGATAATATTGAGAATGGCACAGATGAGGTGCAGTTTGTACTGGTGTTCAAGCTTTCCAGATTTGGTCGTAATGCGGCAGATGTTTTAAATTCTTTGCAGAGGATGCAGGATTTTGGAGTGAATCTGATCTGTGTTGAAGATGGAATTGACAGCTCAAAAGATAGTGGAAAGCTGATGATTTCTGTTCTGTCTGCGGTGGCAGAGATTGAACGAGAGAATATCCTTGTTCAGACAATGGAGGGACGTAAGCAGAAAGCTAGGGAAGGAAAATGGAACGGTGGATTTGCTCCATATGGCTATGAATTGGTAAATGGAGAATTGCAGATCGCAGAGGACGAAGCAGAGATTATTCGTCTGATCTATGATAAATTTATTCATACCAATATGGGAATCTCTGCGATTGCTGCATGGCTGAACCAGCATGGATATAAAAAGAAAAAACGACAGAATAATACACTGGACGCATTTGCCGCATCATTTATAAAAGGCGTTCTGGATAATCCGGTATACTGTGGAAAGCTGGCTTATGGACGAAGGAAAAACGAGAAGTTTCTGGTACAAGAAATGAATATCGCATTGTAAAGCAGGAAAATTATATGCTGCACGATGGTATCCATGAAGGGATTATTTCGGAAACAGACTGGGAGCTGGCTCATCAAAAACGGGAAAAAACAGGTGTGAAATATGAAAAGACACATAGTCTCGATCATGAGCATATCTTATCTGGAATATTGAGATGCCCGTTATGTGGAAGCGGTATGTATGGGAACGTGAATCGAAAGAAAGAAAGACGGAACTTATATAAGGATTATTTCTATTATGCGTGCAAACACCGTCGCTTGGTAGATGGTCATAAATGTGGATATCGTAAACAATGGAGTGAGGAGAAGATTAACAATGCAGTGGAAGAAGTTATTCGGAAGCTGGTGAAGAATCCGAAATTTGAAGAAGCAATTCTGAATAAAATCGGTTCAAGAATAGATACAGAAGAAATAGAAAAAGAGATTGAAGGACTGGAAAAACAGCACAGACAACTGACCGGAGCAAAAGCAAGGCTTGGACAGCAGATGGATAGCCTGGACATCATGGATAAATTTTATGAAAAGAAATATCAGGATATGGAGACACGCTTATATCGTCTGTATGATGAAATTGAAGGCGTGGAGAACAGTATAGAAGAAGTCAAGAATCGCCTGCTGAATATCCAGCAACAGAAAATATCAGAAGAAAACGTCTATCAATTTCTTTTATATTTTGATAAACTATATGATAAGTTCACCGACCTGGAGAAGAAAGAATTTCTTAACAGCTTTGTGGAACAGGTGGACATTTACGAGCAGGAGCAGCCAGATGGCAGATTCCTGAAGCACATAAAGTTCCGTTTTCCGGTGTATTTTGGAGACAGAGAGACACAGGAACTTTGTTGGGACAATGAAAGTACCGTTGAGACGGTTGTCTTGCTTTCCAAGGGCGAAGTCGACTCGAAAAAGATTCGGGTTGAGTTCTCTTTGGAAGATATGGATATGTCCGAATTTCAGGATGGGGCAACCTATCCGCAGATCAAGGAGTATGTGTTGGAGCATACCGGGTTAAAGGTGTCCAACCTCTATATCTCACAGATTAAACGAAAATGTGGGATTGGGGTTGGTAAGAACTATAATCTGCCGAAGTCCGAGGATTCCAGACAGCCCCAGTGTCCGCCGGAAAAAGAGAAAGCAATCCGAGAAGCATTCAAATATTTTGGGATGATCTAACATCCCGCAAAATGGAGGTTTCTTATGGATAGATTGATTTCTTGTGAGTTTAACATGGATACCGCTTGTGTGGAACTGAAATTTTTAGATGGCAGCATGATTGCCATTGATACCATCGCCGTGGAGAATGAGGTTGCTGACAATATGTATCAACGGTCAGAACTGGATTATCTAATCTACAATGATCCGGTTGGATATGCAGACTTGATCTTGAACGGTGATCCCGAAATTTATCTAAAAACTGTAACTGAATGTAAACCCTTAGATTAAAACTCAGCCCTCTGCCTTTTCCTTGGCAGAGGGCCGTTTTTTGCTTAACAGTTATTGAGCATCCCTTAATTGCTCTACAACACTGCATTTCGCTGCATTGTCATACATCATGCAAGGAATCAGCCACCCCAGCAGAAGAAATACCGGAATTGTCAGCAGGACAGGCAGAATGGTGAATCGATACTCAAAGAACCAGAACATACTGCCCAGCATTTTTCCTGCAAGAGGTCCCACCGCCAGCGACAGAATAAAGGCCGCCGATACGGAGGACATTGCGTAAAACAATCCCTCGTAGATCAGCATGGTTTTGAGCTGCCGGTTCGTCATTCCTACAGCCTGAAGCACAGCAAATTCACGGCGGCGGGAAAGAATACTGGTCATCATGGCGTTGAAGAAATTTAAGAGTCCCACCAGCCCGATGATAGCACAGAGGATACCACCTACCAGAAGGAACATCTGCCGGAACTGAGCAAACTCAGAGCGAGCCGTGGCCTTGCTTTCATACATCAAGGGTGAAAACTCACCGGCAGTGAGCTTCGATAGATATTGCTCTGCTTCGGCCTCGTCTGCGTCGTCTGCTGTGTCGAACAGGTAGAGCATCGGAATGGCTGCACCACCGCTGTCCCTCTGTGCGGTATCCACAGACAAAACTGTCTCATATCCAATACCACCATAACGATAACTCATGGAATACGGAAGCTCTACCAAGCGCAGACCGTGTACTCTACATCTCTGGCTCCATACAGTTTTTCCTGAAAGTACTCCTCCGGTGTATCTTCGGTGCGGAGTTCCCCGGTGCGGCTGTCGATATATTTCACATCGTCGCATAGGTGGCGGTGATCGTGTCTCCCACCTTGGGGTAGTATTCAGGATTGGGCAGATTACCGTAGTCATCTAAGGAAACCGCAATGGCAATAGCGTTATTGTTTGACTCCAGCATAGGAGAAATATCTCCGTCGAACACTTGCAGCTTGTCAAACAGGCTGTTATCCAGAGCCTCGATTCTGGTATCTCCCATCACCATATCGCCCCGGTGCTCCATGCGGCTCATATGGCTGTCCAACTGCTCAGCACTTTCGTACCTTGCATAGTCCTGCCGCAGAGCATCTCCGTCATCCAAAGATATACGGGTTTTCGCACAGCATATCCCGTGCCGGAAAGACTGGACTTTGTGTTTGCTGCGATCTCTTCGATCTGTTCCGGCGTGATGAATTCATCTGCCGGGTTGTAACGGAAATAGTCGGGCGTGCTGACGATAAAATCGGCGCAGGTCATGAAGGATACATACTTCTCCATGCTGAAGCCGCCCACAAAGGCACACAGTGCATTGAACAGCGTCACCGACAGTGCCAGAGACACCACCACCAGCACCGTCTTTTTCTTGTTTCGTCCCAGATTGGCAAAGGCCATCTGATGGAGCTTCGCTCCCCGGGTGCTGCGCTGTTTTTTCTTGGTCTGCATCGCATCTGTATATTTGGTAGCCTCCACCGGAGAAACCCTGGCTGCCATTTTCCCGGGCTTGGAGCAGGACAAAAGCACCGTCAGCAGGGCAAACAGCACGGAGCCAACAAAGATCACAGGCGAAGTGCTGATGGTGGTGATGCCTGCATCCAACTGGGTGGAGCGCAAGACAACAGGCACCAGAACAGCGCCAATGCCATAGCCCAACAGCAGCCCCGCCGGAATGCCGATCAGACAAAGCAGAAGTGCCTGCTGGCGAATGATGCGTTTGAGCTGCCGGGGCGTTGTGCCAATGGTTTTCAGAAGCCCGTAAAACCGGATATCCCCCGCAACAGAGATCTGGAAAATGTTATAGATGATAAGATACCCGGTGAAAATCACCAGCAGCAAAAAAGCTGCTATGGCGATCACAAGTTCCGGATCGAGATGCGACTCCAGCTGGGATGAGGTATATCCCCAGTTGACGCCGATCCGGACGCTGTTGGGATCGGTATAGCTGTCCCATGTGTAGCCGAGATCGGTATCCACCTGCTCCATCTGCCCTTGAATGTTTGTACTGGAAGCCATCATGACATTCAAATCGGTGCGGAAAGGCTGTAAACCTGTTTTCACTGCCTGCGCTTCGATGTCATCTGCGTAATCACGGCTGATGTTGATGTAATGAACAGGCATTAGTTCATCATAGTCCCAATAGCCCACCAGCGTAAAGGTATCTGTTACAGTAAAGGCGGTTTGATCCTTGTCCGTAATGGAATAGGAAACCGTGACCTCGGCGCCAGCTCCGGCGTTACGCCAAGCAGCTGCAACGCTGCCGTATCCATGGCTACCTCTTTGCCGCTTTCGGGCATCCGTCCGGTAGTAGGGGTTGCATAGCTCCATTTAGTGCAGTTGGCATCCATGTAGCTGATCTCTGCAGGGGTTTTGGAAAAGACACCTCCGCAGTGATACCGATTACCTTCCGTACCCCCGCAGCCTTCACCTTTGGGTGGGCAGCGATACGTTCCGCCTGCTCGGGGGAAACATCCTTAAAGGTACCGTGTGCATAGCCACCTACCTGCCGAACTGGTAGGTTTCATAACTGGCGTTCAACGACAAGACAATGGTGAACATGGACGTAAATAGCAGCGTTGTCAGTGCAATGGCAAAAATAGCGATCAGATTGCGGCGACGGTTCGCATAAAGAGATTTTAAGCTGAGCTTTCGAATACATTTTCTGTTTTTGACATTCATCGTAGCCACCTCCCGTTAGTTCTGGGAGACGATCCGACCATCTTCGATACGGATAATGCGGTCTGCCATCTGCGCAATTTCTTCGTTGTGAGTGATCATTACGATTGTCTGGGCGAACTTTTGACTGGTGACTTTCAAAAGGCTCAATACATCCTGGCTGGTTTTGGAATCCAGATTGCCGGTGGGTTCATCTGCCAGAATGATAGCGGGTGCTGCCGCCAGCGCACGGGCAATGGCTACTCGCTGCTGCTGACCGCCGGAGAGCTGATTGGGCAGGGCATCCAGACGATCATCCAGCCAAGTGTCTGTACAATTTGCTGTACGAAATCCTTATTGACCTTGCCACCGTCCAGCTCAATGGGTAGAACAATATTTTCATACACATTCAGCACCGGAACAAGATTATATGCTTGGAACACAAAGCCGATTTTCCTGCGGCGGAAGATGGTCAGCGCTTCCTCCTTCAGGGAGAAAATATCCTGTCCGTCCACCATGACCGTGCCACTTGTAGGGCGATCCAGCCCGCCCAGCATGTGCAGCAGCGTGGATTTGCCGGAGCCGGATGTGCCGACAATTGCAACAAATTCGCCCTTCTTTACACTTAAATCAACTCCATCCAACGCATGAACTGCGTTATTGCCGGAGCCATAAATCTTTTTCAGGTTTTTGCCTGTAACTTCCATAAATGAGTACCTCCATGAAAAATCTGTATGTATGAAAGGAAATCATCCTTTGATACATACAGATTATCGCATAGGAATCTTTCCACATTCTTTCCGGCGGAAAATGAAATCTAACAGTTTTGATAGAATTGTTGTTATTTCGGCAGAAATATGGAAAACGTACTTCCTTTTCCCGGAACGGAAGCAATCTTGATATACCCCCCCCTCGCCGGATATGATCTGTCGGGCAAGGTATAAGCCGATGCGACCCCTTCCTGCTCCTGAACCGCCTTTGAGCGGTAAAAGCGAGCAAATATCTTCGCTTGCTCAGTTTCCGGTATGCCTGAACCGGTATCCGATATATCGATCCTTGCAAACATTTCGTAACTTACGGCAGAAATCCTGATTGTGCCATGCTCTGTATATTTGATGGCGTTGTCTACGATATTCGCCAGCGCTTCCGCTGTCCATTTGAAGTCGAATACAGCAAAAGCATCTGTATCCTGCATTTGCAAAGACAATCCTTTTTCAGAAGCCTTGGCAGTATATTGTTCTACCACACTTTCAAGCAGCGGCTGCAGCGCTGCTTGCTGAGGGGAGAGTGAAATGATCCCGTTTTCCAGTCTGGAAAGCTTTACGAGAGAATCAATCAGAAATCGCAGCTTTTCCGATTGTTTGTACAGCGCCTCCACATTTGCCTTCGCCGATGCAGGCATAGTTTCCTCCATCAGAAGCTCGCTGTATAACAGCAGGTTTGCAATCGGCGTTTTTGTCTGGTGGGAGATGTCCGCAATCAAGGTTTTGATTTTGTCTTTTTCCTGCGCTATGTTTTGAGAAGATGCTTCTGCGGCGGAAAGATAGTGCGCAAACTTCGTTTCCAATGCAGATAGCCGGCTTTCATCAAAATTGGTTTCAGAAAAGGAGCCGGTCATGGCAGCGTCCAGCATCCTTTCGATTTCTTCCATCGTTTTTCTGATCTTCCTCCGCTCCCATAATACAGCAGCTATCGCCGCCAGAAAACATAGCAGTATGATCACAATGCCGGTTTTATTCATCTTTTGTCACCCAGCTATAACCGATTCCGTAGATGGTTTTAATGTATTTCTGTGCACCAAGCTTATCCCTCAGACGCTTGATCGTAACAGACAAAGCATTTTCATCCACATATTCTGCGCCATCTGTCCAGATCCGGTCGACAAGGTCTCCACGGTCATGGTTCGACCACGGTTTTCAACAAGCAGACGCAGTAATTTTTGTTCTGTTTTACTCAATTCCACTTTTGAATCTCCCACATAAAAGGTCATAGACTCAAAGTCAAAGTGAAATAGATCCATATGGAACGGCGCATTTTTATGGTTTGACGCTTGCTTTCGCAGTTGGGTATTCACCCTTGCACGCAAAACCGAAAGAGAAAAGGGCTTGGTAATATAATCATCAGCGCCTCTCTCCAGTCCGTCTACGATGTCCAGATCGGTGTCGTTGGCAGTCAGCAGAATAACAGAAATTCCGGGCAGGTTTTCCTTGACCTCCCGAAGCAGCTCAAGCCCGCTGCCATCCGGCAGATTGATATCCAGCAGGATCAGGGATACACCGCCGCAAAGAAGCTGTTCCTTCGCCGTTTTTAGGTCTTGGCAGGATATAATCTGACGGTCATCTGCTTTCAGTGCTTTACTTAAACCCTGATTCAACCCTATATCATCTTCAATAATCAATAATTGTTCCATGTATCTCACTCCCTCGTTATTCAAAGGCCACCATTATTTCCTTGGGTAATTTTTCGTTCTCACAGTTCAGAAGATAGGCGATTGCTCTGCTTGCAAATTTGTTTGTTTTCACTGTATCCCAATCGGCAAGCAAAATGACCTCTGCCTTTCCGTTCTCAAAATCTAATGATATTTCGCCCCATTCGCCGTCGCAGTCTGCCTGATATTCGTAGATTGCGGCGGCGATTTTCTTTTTTCGCTTGGTCTTGGATTTCTGTTTTAGCCGGACTGCATGGATTGCGCCCTCGGCAACCAACAATTCCGTCAACTTGTCCACTGCTTTTCGGTAGCTCGTTCTGCACCGCTGGCTGTACTGCCCTCAAACATAACCGCCAGTTCTTCAAAGGTGGGGCGGTCTTTCCATGAGCTGACACGCCCACAAGTCATGCAAATTGCTAACCGTTTTTCGAGCAAGGTCTGTTCCCGGTAATTCAGTTTCTCAAATGCCTGCTGCACCTTTTCTGCTTGTATGCCGTTCCAGAGGATATCGGTATAGTTCCAGCTATCGTCAAGGGCTACATCCTCGCCTATTTCCTCGCCATCCTCGTCTGTTACATAGAATGGCTGCTGATTGCGGATACCTCGCACAACTTTCAGATAGTCTTCGGCAAGAGCAAGATCACAGTTGTATTTCTTGGAAAATTCGTTGACCGCATCCTTGGTATTGTGGTACAGCCAAGCCATTGACCGCACCATTTTGTAATTGGTCAGAGAGGACACCGACCATTTTTCTTCACCCATGCGGAAACGGAGCATAGCATCCCGGATGAACGGGAAAATGTATGTAGCATACTCTGCACCCTTGGCAAGGTCATAGTCCATCAGCTTTTGGAGCATTTGCTCCCGGCAGGAGAGCTTTATATCTATAAATCGGTCTGTGTCATACAGATCGCCGCCATCCACACCGAGAAAGTCTTTGATGCGCTTGTTAAGCTGCGGCTCGTAGTGGTGTAGGAAGAATGAGAAATATATCAAATTCTTTTCCTGCAAGGCAGACAGGATATATTCGTTCAGACTGCCCACCGCTGGCGGCTCCGGTTCCAGTTGGAAGATGCGCTCTGCCACATAGGGAATGATGCCGTCACCGTGCGGATTGACATGATGTTTCGGTATGTATCCAGTCATATTCCATGTAAAATCATTCAGCATAGCGCACCTCCTTCCGGTTTACCATATCAGTATTTAGAACTTTCTTTGCAAATACACCATATCCACCAACTGTACACCACCTTCATATATTGGGTGGTCATAATTGTCTGTAAAGAAATTTGGTATTATGTGAGAACGGACAAAACCACATTTTTCATAGAATGGTATTGTCAGTGGACTATCGCCCGTTCCAACTTGCAGAACAGCATATTGTCCGCTGTATTTCTCGATGATAAAGTCAATCAAAGCTTTTGCATAGCCTTTGCCTTGATATTCTGGAACTGTTGCAATGTTCTTAATTTCAAGCACACCATTTCTTTCGCCGGTTATGACACATTCGCTTTTAACTCCATTATCATCGAGGATATACATCCTGCCATTATCAAGATAGCAATCTACCATGTTTTCCTGCTCATCAGCCAATAACAGCAAATCCAGATATTCCTTTTTGTTTTCTGTAACCTCAATAATTTTCATTGTTTATACCTATAAGTTACTTTCAATGCTTCTTTTTTCAAAGCCGCCTGTCCCATCTCTTTTTCGTAATCACCTTTGGCATAGGCGACATTGCTCAGCGCTCGAAGCATTTTATCCTTTGCCAGCTTCTTCATAGCCTCCGCAAGATCAGCGTCCAGAGTACCACGCTTCACATAGCGGTTTATGGTGTTCAGCCGTTTCTCATAAATCTGTTTCACCGGATGATCGTCCGCAAGTTCTCGCTGTTCTCTACCTTTCAGATTACCGATCTGCGGCAAGTGCGGTGCAGCTTGTCCCCCGGTGCATAGCCGCCGCAGTATTTGGTGTGCCTTGCGTTGGTGGTCAGAAACCACTTGCCGCAGATTTTGCATTTCTTCGGTGCATGACCAACACATAAGCCCTCAAAAAGATCAGACCGGAACATCCCTACAAAGGATACATAGTGCATCCGCTTGACCAGCTTTGCTACATCCTCGCTGGGACGAATGGCGGATACATACTGAACGGAATTGTTCAGGATAGACATCCAGCATTGCCCTCTGTGATGGAAAACTCCGGCGGGAAATAATTGCCGAACATTCTGGCAAAGCCCTCTGCGGTGCGGTCAGCTTCGTTTCTGTCCGATTGTTCTGCAAAATCAAGCATCGCCGTTTGGTATTCCCCAAGGGAGTATGCCAGATGCCCAAACACAGCAGTATAACGTTGGAGTATGATTGCATCAGCATAGTTCGGAACTTCTTCGAAAGGCAAGGAATTGGTTGCGGCTTTTATAGCGAACTCCACATATTTCAGCGCATTGTCCGCAGTAAAAACCCTTTCTATCCGTTCCCTGTGCTTTGGTATATCCATATAGGAGAACGGCGGCGTTTTGCTGAGAATCTCTAACATTGTCAATGCAGCTTCCTTTGCCATAGGAAAGAGTGCAGAAGTATCCTGTCCGGCGTTTAATATTCCAAGCAGCAGATTGATTTTCTCGCATTGCTCGTTCATCCTTGAAATGGTATCCGCAGGGACATTCAGCGCATCACAGGCAAGCATGCCGACAGGGAATGTTTTGCCCTCATATATGACCGTATCCTGCCAGAAGTCCAATGTCATCAATTCTTGGTTCATGCTTACCCTCCTGTCCTGTTTTTTCATTTTTCTAATTATATCATGTAAATGTGAAGAAATCTACGTCCTCAGATAAGTTGTCCTGTTTTTTGAAACAGGATTGTCCTGTCATTAGCCTGTTTTTTGAAAAATCCGGCATAACCATAGTAGAAAGAGCCAAACACCTGCCAATCACGGTGGGTGTTTCGTGCTTTCTGAATACTATGAACGGAGGTTTTCTATGACATTCTATGAAACCATCAAGCGGCAATCAGCGTAAAGCAAGCCGCCGAACACTACGGGCTGAAAGTAAACCGAAATGGTATGGCTTGCTGTCCATTCCACAACGACAGGCATCCGAGCTTGAAGCTGAATGAGGACTATTTTTTCTGCTTCGGCTGCGGAGCCAAAGGGGATGTGATCGACCTTGTGGCAAGGCTGTTCAATCTGAGCAGTTATGAAGCAGCGCAAAAGCTGGCTTTGGACTTCGGGCTTGACCCGAAACCGCCCACTGCCGCAGCTATGGTCAAGCCGAAGCGTCCCTATATCCGTCAGTTCCGGGAGGATGAAATGCTGTGCTTCCGGGTGCTGACGGATTATTTGCATCTGTTGGAAGATTGGAAAGTGCGCTATGCTCCCAAGACACCGGAAGATGCTCTGGATGACCGTTTTGTGGAAGCCTGCCAGATGCACTGCCATATCGAATATATGGCAGATGTGCTGACGGTGGGTGATCTGGAAGAACGGGTGGCATTGGTGGACAAGCTGATGCAGGACGGCAAAATTGCTTTTCTGCAAGAGTATACCGCACAAAAGAAAAAGGAGGTGGCGCACCATGCGAAGAACCGGAAAACGCCTGATATGAACTTGCCCATGTGGTTTGACGGGCAGAACATCAACGAAGCTCTGTTTTTGTGAAGAATTTCTGCAAGAGCGCAGGATCATCTTCGCAAACGGAGCTTTTTTCACGCCCGATGGTCGAGTGACGGACGATCTTCCTCTGCGTGGGGAGATTTACGACAAGCTGAAATTCTGTGCCGTAAACAATATCCCCCGGAAGATCACCAATATTCTGGAAGTGCTGAAACTGGAAGCGCAAGTGCCGGACTTTCCACCGGAGCAGGATCGGATTCATTTGTCCAACGGTACGCTACTGCTGAACGGCACATTTACCGAGGGCAGACCGACTATCGTGCGAAACCGTCTGCCTGTTGTTTACAATCCTCATGCACCTACACCTGTGACCTGGCTAAAATTTCTGGATGGGCTGCTCCATGCGGAGGACATCCCCACTTTGCAGGAGTTTATCGGCTACTGTCTGATTCCTTCCAACAAGGGGCAGCGCATGATGGTGATTAAAGGCAACGGCGGCGAGGGCAAATCCCAAATCGGTGCGGTGCTGTCCGCTATATTCGGCACGAATATGAAAGACGGCAGCATCGGAAAAATTTCCGAAAACCGCTTCGCCCGTGCTGATCTGGAACACATCCTGCTGTGCGTGGATGATGATATGCGGATGGAAGCTCTGCGCCAGACCAACTATGTAAAATCCATCGTGACTGCACAGGCAAAATGGACTTGGAACGCAAGGCAAGCAGAGTTATCAGGGCTGGATGTTTGCTCGGCTGCTTGCATTCAGCAACGGCGATCTGCAAGCTTTGTATGACCGCAGCGACGGTTTTTACCGCAGACAACTTGTGCTGACCACCAAAGAAAAGCCCATGGACAGAGCCGATGATCCTGACCTTGCAGAGAAGATGAAAGCTGAAGCCGAGGGTATCTTCCTGTGGGCATTTGAAGGCTTGCAGCGGCTTGTTGCCAACAACTTTAAGTTTACGGAGAGTGACCGCATCCGTGAAAATCGGGAAGCGGTCAAGCGTGACAACAACAATATCTTTGATTTCATGGAATCAGAGGGATATATCCGGCGCAAAGCGGATGCGTCCATCAGCTCCAAGGATTTCTATGAAATCTACCGGATGTGGTGCGAGGAAAACTCCCTTGCACCGCTGAAAGCCCGCAGCTTCAGCGACGCATGATTGCCAATGCCAGAAAATTCAATCTGGAGCATTGCAACAACATCACCAACTCTGCCGGACGGCGGGTTTGGGGATTCATGGGAGTGGAAGCCATTGCACGACCTCATATAAATGGGTTTTACGGAGATTCGCCGTGTACGTACGTACCGGAGGACATTCCGGAGGAATGGCGGCAGGTCGAGTAAATCCCATTGCTGGTACGTATGTACGCAGCAAAAGAGCGTGAAACGCTTGTTATAGAAACAGCACACATCCTCTCGTTCGGGCTGCTTCTATGTCCACAGGCTTTTGAAAAAGTGTCTGTGGACACCGGCTGCAAGAGGAAGTTGACACAGAACAGCTTCATGCAGACGGGCTGACCATGGGAAAAGGCGCAGACATTTTCGCCTTGGTCAGCAGAGGTCACCGCAGTGACCGCATTCCCCCTCGGGAGAGCCCTCGGAGAGCCCACGGCACTTGCAGCCAGTATGGATGAAAGTGTCATAGTGGGTTATTACACTTTGAAAAAGTGCCGTTCTCCAGCCTTCCGCTGTTGCAAATCTCAAAGAAAGGAAAAATCCAATGGCAAGAAATGATGGAATAGACCGTACCGTAGCCAGAAATCAGGACTTGGAAACACCGGCTGATGTGGCGAAGGTACAGGAACACAATGAGCGTGAAAAGGACAGCTACAGCAATCAGGACATCGTGCCGGAACGCACTTCTCTGAACGTCCATTTCAAAGCACCCACGGACGATTATGTAAAAATGTTTGAGCAGATGGAACAAGACGGCGTGATCTCCACCAGAGGTCTGAAACCGGATGCCGTCAAATACGGTGAGTTGGTATTTGATGTGAATTCCGCTTATTTCTACAATCATGGCGGCTATGAATTTGCGAAACAGTTTTATGCCGATGCCTACAAAGCTGCTGCGGAGATCGTAGGTGGTGAGCAGTATATCCTCTCCGCTGTGATGCACGCCGATGAGCGCAACCGAGCAATGTCCGAAGCTTTGGGCGAAGATGTGTACCACTACCACCTTCATGTGGTTTATATCCCGGTGGTGGAAAAGCAGATCCTTTGGTCGAAGCGATGCAAGGATGAAGCCCTCCGGGGAACCGTTAAGGAGGTCATCACACAGGTCAGCCGCAGTAAGAAATGGGAGTCCAAGCCGGTGCTTGGCGAGGACGGAAATCCCATGCTCAACGCAAAAGGGAAAAAGATTTTGAAGTCATCCTACAGTGTGTTGCAGGATGACTTTTTCAATTTCATGCGAAACGCCGGTTATACCGATGTGGAGCGTGGAGAACGTGGAAGCACCGAGGAACATCTGACTGTGACCCAGTTCAAGGTGCAGGCAGAACAGCAGCGGCTGGAAGCTGTGACCGGCAGGTAGCACAGGCAGAACAGAATTTGGAGGATGCCAAAGCTGCCACAGCAAAACAGAAAAAGAAACTGGAATCTTTGCAAAAGGAAACCAAGGCGGCAAAGACCATTGCGCTGACAGTGCAGGACATTGAAGTAATGGCAAAAAAGCCACATTCGGAAACAATATCACGCTGACACCGGATGAATGCGACACACTCAAACGCTATGCGGTCAATGGCATTATCGCCAATGCTGACAACAAGCGTCTGAAAGAAAAACTGGCTTCCGCAGAAAAGACGGTTTCCATCTGGAAGCAGCGGTATGAAGCGGTAAACGAAAAATATATGGAACTCAAACAGAAAGCCCAACCCTTTCTGGATGCACTGGAAATCGCATCCGAAAAGGTTCGGGCTTTTATCAATTCTATCCTCATCAGAGGAAAGCAAACACAGGAACACGAACACCCTGCCGGAAGCGTGGACAGGATATGGAACTTTGATGGAGGAATCGCCTATTGAAGAAATATTATGAGGAAGCGAAATATAATGCGGCATTTGACCGCTGTGTGGATGTTATGAGCCAGATGCTCCAGAAATATGGACATCAGGTTTTGGATAAATTGGAACAGGACGCACCGCAGGGAGTGGAGCATTCCGAGGAAAGTAATCAAGCGCAGCTTCTGACGGATAAGGCTGCATAAAATTTGCAATTTACACGTTGCGTATTCGCTATGGCTATGCTATAATGATTACGCAACGTGTATTTTTTTGCTTTTGTGGAGAAAAGACGGATGGATTGTAAAAACAGAATTATAAAGTTGCGTGAAAGCACAGGACTGAATCGGAAAGATTTTTGCAAGCTCGTCCATATTCCTTACCGGACTATGACTGAATGGGAATTGGACAACCGCCATGCACCGGATTATGTGCTGTGGCTTTTGGAGTATTATATCCGCAACGAGGGACTTATGGTAAAAGGAAGGAATGAGGGAGGTGGAGATTCTGAAAAAGAAACAACTTAAATGCTATCTTTATACAAGAGTGTCCACCTCGATGCAGGTTGACGGATACAGCTTGGATGCCCAGCGTGACAAGCTGCGGAAGTATGCGGCATACGAGGATATGATCGTTGCCGGGGAGTATTCTGACGAGGGCTTTTCCGGAAAGAACATTCAAGGGCGGCAGGAGTTTCAACGGATGCTGAATGACATCCAGGACGGCAAAGATGATGTTTCTTATGTGTTGGTCTTTAAGCTGTCCCGATTTGGCAGAAATGCAGCGGACGTTCTGAATTCTTTGCAACTCATGCAGGATTTCGGTGTCAATCTGATCTGCGTGGAGGATGGCATTGACAGCTCCAAGGATGCAGGAAAGCTGATGATCTCTGTGCTGTCTGCGGTGGCAGAGATTGAGCGAGAAAATATCCGCACACAGACAATGGCAGGACGTGAGCAAAAGGCTCGTGAGGGCAAATGGAACGGCGGTTTCGCTCCATATGGATACAAACTGGAAAATGGAAACCTTGTCATTGCAGAGGATGAAGTGGAAGTAATTCGTGTCATTTATGACCGCTACATTCACACTAATGAGGGTGTTGCAGGAGTTGCAAAATATCTGAACCGCAATGGTTATACTAAGAAACTAAGACAGAATAATACCATTCCGGGATTTTCAAGAGATTTTGTGAAAAATGTATTGTACAATCCTGTTTATATGGGAAAGATTGCTTACGGCAGACGAAGAACAGAAAAGAAACAGGGTACAAGAAACGAGATGCACGTGGTTGAGCAGTCGGAGTTCCCGGTTTATGAAGGACAACACGAAGCTATCATTTCCGAAGAGGATTGGTATCTGGCACAGGAAAAGCGCAAGATCAATTCTTTTAAGCGGGAAAAGGTTAACAATCCAGACCACGCACACATCCTGTCCGGTATCTTGAAATGCCCATGCTGCGGAAAGAGTATGTACGGCAATATCGCCAAGGCGCACAGCAAGGACAAGAAAACACGGTATTATTACTACTGCAAAAATACGGTAACACCTACCGGGCATGAGTGCAGTTTCCGTCTGAATATCGAGCAGACGGAAATCAACAAATTTGTGGCGAAGGTTATCTCCGCTATGGTCAACAATCCACGGTTTGTAGAAGCGATTCAGGCGAAAATCGGAACAGCAGTTGATACAGAAGATATGGAACGGCAGATTGCTGTCCTACAAGGGCGGCTAAAGCAAGCCTTTGGAACGAAAAGCCGCTTGGAGCGTCAGATGGATACCTTGGACATCAACGATGTCCACTATGACAGAAAGATTTTAGACTTGCAGCGCCGCTATGATGAGCAGTATGATACCATAGAGGAAATCGAAGTTCAGATTGGCGAATTGCAAAGTCAGATCCGCAACATACAGCAGGAGAAGATTTCCGGTGACAATATCTATCGCTTGTTACTGGCATTTGATGAAGTCTACCATCCGCAACGGAAGCGGAGCAGAAGGTGTTTATGAAGGCCTTTATCGAGCGAATTGAGATGTTCCCGGAGAAAAGGAAAGACGGAAGCTGGATAAAGAAGATCGTATTCAATTTTCCTGTGCCTGTTGATGGTGAGGAAGTGAAAGAACTTCCCTTGGAAACTGAAACAACCGTTGAGACGGTAGCATTATTGTCCAAACTTGATATCGATAAACATATAGATGTTGAAATTACGCTTGATGAGCTTGATTTGACAAGTGCTGAAAGTAAAGCTACTTATGCACAAATCAAGGAATATATAT
>ENA-OQCK01000197-OQCK01000197.1-human-gut-metagenome-genome-assembly--contig:-NODE-197-length-36174-cov-2.937887_pt1 | contig 36174 bp, 52 predicted proteins | sample MGYA00242498_ERZ504578 | MGnify/ENA primary metagenome ERZ504578 (study PRJEB26092, sample SAMD00036229) | human gut metagenome | host: Homo sapiens | study: EMG produced TPA metagenomics assembly of...
GCTGTCCTCTATTTCCCCGGCTATGCCCGGTATGATTCCCCGGACCCTGAGGATCCGTCCAGACCTGCCGTCACAGCCCTGGAGCTCACCGGATTTCTCTTAGGCTTAAGCGCATCCGTAGAGGAAGCCGCATTCATTCTCCGCACCATCCGAATCGTTGGAGCCCAAGACTCCATAACCGGAACCATCGCCCCGCTCCACTGGCTTGTGGCGGACAGGACCGGCAAATCCATGGTCATTGAAAAGACAGCCGACGGCCTGCATCTCATGGATAACCCCATAGGCGTCCTCTCCAACAGTCCTGACTTCCAGTGGCACCTGACCAACCTGCGCAATTACATGAATCTCTCCGCCTCCCAGAATCAGTCTCAGACCTGGGGCAGCCTGGAGCTGACCCCCTTAGGACAGGGCGTCGGCAGCTTTGGACTGCCCGGGGATTACACGCCTCCTTCCAGGTTTGTCAGGACTGCCTTTCTAAAGACCCACACACACATTCCGGCAGGCAGGGAGGAAGCAGCGCTGACCTGTTTCCATATAATGGAAAGTGTAAGCATACCAAAGGGCCCGGTCATCACCGGCCGGAATACGCCGGATTATACCCAATACACGGCCTTCATTAACCTTTCCTCCAGGGAATACTTCTTCAGGACCTACGACAACAGCTGCATCACCTCCGCATCACTGCCCGGCAATCCGGATACGGAAAGCGGCATGAAGTCGCTGGCGGTCCTCAATCAGCTGCTGCCTTCCGCCGGTTGCCCGAGTCTCTGGGCACGTTCTGACACCTGGCAGAGATATTCCGCATCCACCGGCTTGGTCACAAAGCCGTCCATCCCGGCCTCTGCTGCCGCACCCGCATCCTCCTGATAGGAATTAGCCGTCATAGCTATGACAGGGATGGAAGAGGCATCCTGTCTCTGCATCCCCCGGATGGCCCGGCAGGCCTCCAGGCCGTTCATCTCATGCATCTGGATATCCATGAGAATAGCCTGATAGGTCCCGGGGCTGTTCCGGACAAACAATTCCACAGCCCGTTTTCCATATTCCGCCCTGTGCACACTGGCTCTCTTTGTCTTCAGAAGCTCAATGGCTATCTCCGCATTCAGGTCATTATCCTCGGCCAGAAGGATGTTCAATTCCGGAATCATGTCAGCCGCGATTGTCTCAACATACTCATACTGCCAGCCTTATATTTTGCTATCTCAGTCCGGCCTCCCTCAGCATCCAGGCAATCCTGCGCTTTCCTCCAGCTCTTCCAGACAGTAAAAAGCGTCCATCAGATTTTTTCCCGGCACCACTGCCCCGTGCTGCTTCAGCAGATAGCCGTCGCTGTCCATCACACGCTGCCCAAAAGCGTCAAACAGTGCCTGGGAGCCTGGCTTTTCGTAGGGAATCAGCCCACCTTACCCAGCTTCATCTTCAGATACGGGGTATGGTCCGGGATTGCGTCTGTTTCGTCCTCAGCCGGCACAAAGCTCCACAGCACCCCATAGGTGCCATGAGTATGCAGGACCGCGCCTGTTCCCGGCTTTTTCTGGTATACCTTCAAATGCAGGGGCCATTCCTTGCTGGGCTTGCCGCTGCTCAGGCATTCTCCGTTGATATCCATGACTTCAAATTCATCCTCTTTCAGGGTTCCAAAGCAGCTTCCGCTCTGGCTGATGTACATCCTTCCATCATGGAAAAAACTCATATTAGCCGATGAACCGGCTGTCTTGTTCCTCTCAAACAGACTCCTTCCAATCCAGACCGCGTCCTTTAATTTCTGAGCCAATTCCTTGTCCATCATTTTCCTTCCTCCATCCGCGTCATCTCCAACACTTTTACAAAAAACTCTTCCTGCCCGAAATTCCCGGACTTTAATACAAGGCGAAGCGTCTCATTCTCCATGGGCACCATGACCGGCACTCCGGGCGCCACGCTGGCGCCAATCTGGTAGGAAGAAAATCCCAGGCGTTTTGTCACCGCACCGGAGGTCTCTCCCCCTGCCACCACCACTCTCCTGATTCCATGGGCACTGCCCGCTCCGCCAGCTTGGCGGCTGCCTGTTCCAGCATCTCTGCCACGCGCTCCTGCCCGTATTGCTGAACTTCCTTCACATTTCGGGCTGTATCAGAGCTGTACACCAGCACCGGAATTCCCCAGTTTTCTCTCACAAACTTCCACGCGTCCTCCAAAGTCTCCCTGCCCTCAAGCATGGCCACAGGGTCCATCTTATAGCTGAGTCCGCCGTGGGCCCGGAAATAGTCAATCTGCCCAGGGTAGCCTTGGAACAGCTTCCCGCAAGCAGAATGGCGGATCCCTCTGCCTGAATATCAAGCTCCGGCAGCATCTCCTGACGGCTGCTCAGCCGTTTTGCCAGCGGCTCCAGAATCCCGCTTCCGCCTGTCAGCAGGGCCAGCTCCCCGAACAGTTCCACAATCCGTTCCCCATCCTCCATATCCCGGTAATCCGGTATCACATAGAAATGCTCCTGCCTGTCCTCCTGTTCCGTAAGCATGGCACGGATTTCATCTGCCGGCCTGTCCATCTGCTCCTCCCAGAGCTCCACACATGTACTTGCTCTGGGGCTTCATCAGGCCGGCGATTCTGGAGTCCCACATGGGAGTCAGAGGATGGTTCTTCATGGGGCTCTCATGCAAAGGCACACCGCCAACATACAGTTCCCCGTTTCTTACCACACGCCCGTTGACAGGCAGGGCCGGACACAGTACCGTATAGGACACCCCAAGGAATTCCATGGCGCGTCCGCAACAGGACCAATATTTCCCTCCGGAGTAGAGTCAAAGGTGGAACAGTATTTCAGATAAAATTTCTCTACGCCCTGCTCCTTCAGCCAGCCAAGGGACCGCATGGTATCCGCCACTGCTTCCCCGGTATCCTGGGTTCTGGATTTAAGCGCTATCACAATGGCCTGTATTCCCTCCGCAATCCTGCTTTCTTTTGCCGGAATCCCGTTAAAGAGCTGGACCGACATGCCTCCCTTTACCAAAAACGAAGCTGCGTCGCTGGCACCTGTAAAATCATCGGCTACACATCCGAATATCGGCATAGTTTACCTCCTGTCATCATGAAAAGATATATTATACAATAATACCAGCAAATTTCATGCCAGCATAAATCACAACCTTCCTGCTTTATTATTCATCCTTATATGTTGCAAAACCGTTGACCAAACTGTTGCATTATTGTAGAATCGAAACAGCAGCAACTGTACCATCCGCCATAGGAGGCCCGCCATGATTCATATACTATTCATTGTACCATATCCCGAACTTCGGGAAAAGGTTGAGTATGTCTTAGACAACCATCCTGAAAACAAACGAATTTCCGCCAACATACAGGTATTGACAGTTGACCAGATTTCACGGATTAATGCAGGAAGCTACGATGCTGTCATCGCCCGGGGGTTCAGTGCCAAACAGTTGAAAGCCATGCATCCCCAGACTCCCGTTATCGACCTGGCCATTTCCGGTTATGATATCATACGCACGGTCGCTGAATGCCGCAAAGATTTTAATTCCACACAGATTGCCATCTGCGGATTTTACGGAAAAATATACGAAGCCTCCGACATATGCAAGCTGCTAGGGTGCGAAGTGGAAATTTATCCGGCCAGTAATCATAAGGACCTGGAAGCCAGCATAGACGAGGCCGTCGCCCATGGATGTGACGCGCTAATCGGAGGATACTCCGCTGTAGAGCTGGCTGAAAAACATGGCATCCCATCCCGCCTGATACGAACCGGAGAGGATACCATCCTTCAGGCAATCAATGAGGCCATACGCACGGTCGAACAAATACAGATCGAACGAATTGTCGCCGAGACCTATAAGACCATCATATACGCGTCCAAGGACGGCATCCTGTATATTGATTCCACCGGTACCATACGAGTACGCAACCGGGTGGTCAAAGCCATGAACAACAATATCAGCCTGCTGTCAAGGTCTCTGCGGACCACCCTTCCCTATCTCTACAAATCCTTTAGCGAGGTTTTAAAGGGGGGACAGGAAATAAACGGCAGCATTCTTACCATCCCAAAAGCAACCTTACCGTATCTGCTCCTTTGTTCCCGTGGTAGTCAATAACAACATTTCCGGCGTCGTGATTACCTTATCTGATATAACTGAAATACAGAAGCTGGAAAATCAAATCCGCCGGAGTCTCAGTGAAAAAGGACTCCGGGCAAAATATACCTTTGACGACATTATTCATAAGAGCGCTGTCATCGACGCCACCATTGATACGGCGCGCAGATATGCTGCCTCGGATTCCAATGTCATCATCGTGGGAGAAACCGGGACAGGAAAAGAATTGTTTGCACAGAGCATACACAATGCCAGTCCTCGTAAAAATGGACCCTTTGTCGCCATCAACTGTGCCGCTCTGCCGGAAAATCTGCTGGAAAGCGAGCTCTTTGGCTATGTGGAGGGCGCCTTTACCGGCAGTGTCAAAGGCGGTAAAATGGGACTTTTTGAACAGGCGCACGGCGGAACCCTGTTTCTGGATGAAATTGGCGAAATTTCCCTTTCCACCCAGACCAAGCTGCTGCGGGTTCTCCAGGAACGCGAGGTCAGAAGAATTGGTGATAACAAGGTCATCTCCATCAATGTCCGCATTATTTCCGCCACCAACAAAAGCATCAATCAGCTTGCCGGCAAAGAACTGTTCCGCCGTGATTTGATGTACCGCCTGGATGTCCTGAGAATTTTCCTTCCCCCTCTTCGCCAGAGAGACCGGGACGCGGAACTGCTGTTCCTGCATTTGATGCGGCAGCGGGGCAGGAGTGCGGGATACCTGTTCCCGAAATCAATCTTTCGGCCTTATCCGCCTTAATGATTATCCATTTAATGGAAATATAAGGGAACTGCGCAATATCGTAGAGCGCTCTCTGGTAATCTGCTCCGGAGATGCCATCACCAGAGATGATTTGCTAAGGGCACTATATCCCCGGGATTTAGAGGATACATCTCCGGTTCCTGTCTATACTGCATCTCAGACCTCCGGCGAAGAAAGCTCCATCATATGGGCACTTGGTGAATGCGGCGGCAATCAGACCAGGGCTGCCAGGCTACTGGGTATTAACCGTTCTACACTATGGAGAAAAATGCAGAAATATCATATAAAAATATAATTCAAATCATGCAATGGTGTTGCACATTTTGTTGTGATATCGTTGCATTTTTTGCTGTAATACTGTTGCAACCGCACTCCCCCTCACCCCCCGGTGTATTTCTCTCTATATCGACCTTTTTCTTATGTCTTTTATGAAGCTTTTATTATTTTTAGCCGATATCCATATACTTGGCATCATAATTGCTCTAAACAACTGCATCGGGCAATAAGAACACGCCATGCTCCGGCCTGCCGGGGTGGTCAGTCTCCGGGGTATTGGCACTCTATTCCAAAATCAAGAAGAAGGAGAGGTATTTTTTATGAAGATTTGCGCGACAATGAAAAAATTCCCAGGGGGCATGATGGTCATTCCACTATTGATTGGCTGTTTAGTCAACACATTCATCCCACAGGTACTGGAGATTGGAGGGTTTACAACCGGTCTTTTTAAAACAGGAACCTCTACGCTGGTAGGCCTGTTCATCCTGTGCAGCGGTGCAACCATTAATTTCAAACAGGCAGCCCTTCCCCTCTACAAGGAGCAGTGCTGACTATTTTTAAAATATGCCATCGGTGTATTGCTTGGCCTGGGCCTTAACAGGCTGTTCGGACCCATGGGAATTTTAGGTCTTACTCCATTGGCAGTTATCACAGCTGTCACGAACTCCAACGGTGCCATCTACACTGCCCTGGCAAAAGAATTTGGAGACAATACAGACGTAGGAGCATTGCAATCCTGTCCTTAAACGACGGTCCATTTCTAACCATGATTGCACTGGGCACCACCGGCCTTGCGGAAATTCCAATTCTGTCTCTGGTAGCAGCTATAGTTCCTCTGATTATCGGTATGATTTTGGGCAATCTGGATGAAGACTTCAAGATGCTGTTATCCAACGGATTAGCTATGCTGCTTCCCTTTAACGGTTTTGTGCTGGGAGCCAATACAAGCCTGTTACTATCGCAAAGGCCGGTGCCGGCGGTATTGTCCTTGGACTTATAACTGTTTTGTTTACGGGTGTGTTAACCTATTACCTGTACAGCCTGATTCGAAGAAAACCAGATCCGATGGGAATGGCCATTGGTACCACCGGAGGCAATGCTGTAGCTGTACCTGCATCCGTTGCCATGGCGGATCCTTCCCTGGAGCCGGTAGTGGGCGTGGCTACCGCGCAGGTGCTGGCGCTGTTGTTATCACAGCCATTCTGACCCCTATTTTGACCGGATTCTTTGCCAGAAGGGCTGCTAAAAGGCAGCAGAAAAATTGATAAGCTTATTTGCATTGAAAAAAGGGAGGACTTTTATGGAACGTTATATCATTAAAGCAAACAAAATCATAGCGCGCGATCAGCTGGAAGTTATGGAAAACAGCGGACTTCTGATTGAAAATGGAAAATACAAAAAATATACGATAATATCTCTCAGGTTGAAATACCAGAGCAAACAAACGTAATTGATTATGGCGATAAGGTAATCATCCCCGGTATGATTGACTGTCATAACCATCTGGCATTAGACGCCAGACTTGAAAATCACCTGGTTAAAATGGAGGACTGCGAGGCAGAGCAGACCATACGCGCCATTAAAACCATGAAGGACGACCTGGCAGCCGGTGTAACTACCTCCAGATGTCTGGGAGACAGATTCTATATTGATGTAACATGTAAAAAGGCGCAGAAGGAAGGACGGATCGCGGGACCGAAGCTGGTTGTCAGCGGCATCGGCATGCGCAGCAGCCACGGACACGGATATGTAGGAATGCCCCATTGCGGCGCGGAAGATTTCCGCAGGACCTCCAGGGAAAATATTGCCCGTGGTGTTGATTTTCTGAAAGTATTCATGACAAAGGTAATCAATGCAACCCCTTTCATCTATCACTTTTTGACCTTAGAGGAACTGAGGCAGTGGTGGAAGAAGCAAAAAGCGTGAATATAACCACAGCCTGCCATTGTTCAGGAGGACAGGGATTAGACGACTGTCTGACTGCGGGCATTGACTGTCTGGAACATGTGTATTATATCACCCAGCCCCAGGTGGAGCGGGTTAAAAAAGAGGACCGCTGGGTGGTATATACTCCCAGCTACGCTCTGAATGACCAGCTGTTATTCAAGTTTTCGCCTCATGACAGGGAGGGGAGCCTTCGTGAAAAGGAAATTATCTGCAAATGCTTATCCGGCGCCATTGAGGGCGGACTTAAGTTTGGCATTGGCACTGACGGGCTGCATCAGGGCTTGGCGCAGGAAGCATGCTATATCTCTGGCCTGGGCGCTAAAAACCGGGATGTACTGGCCGGAATCACAATCAACGCGGCTCGGATCTGCGGGGCAGACAAAAGCACCGGCTCTATCGCGGAAGGAAAAGCAGCTGATTTTGCAGTCCTGGAAGGCAATCCGTTAGATGATATTGAAGCTTTAAAGAAGGTTACATCTGTTATCCAGGACGGAACCATTATCTTCTAAATTATTAGGGGAGCACTCTTTGCTGCTAAATCTCCCTTTCCATCTACAAAAAGGATGCCGCTGCAAACTGAGTTCGATTTGCAGCAGCGTCCTTTTATTCTGTGTCACCTCTATATCATGTTAAAGCCCGTGTTGCAATCAAAGCTTTAATCCTTCGTTATATAATTCATAAGGAAGGCTTCCTGACAAATCCACCACGTTCTTTGTTATGGGCTGCCCTGCCTTTACATCCTCCAGCAGTGTTGTACCATTTAACAGATAGAATGGAGCCGCATTTCCCGCATCCTTAAGTTCCCACAATTCCGGAACCAGGCCCTCAATGGAATGATGATGTCCCTGGACCTTAAGTACGGTTCCCTTGGCATATCCTTCTGAGCCACACCGGTCATGACGGAAACCTGACGGCATTCAGAGTGGTACCCAGTCCCAGGATGTCTCCTAACAGAATGGATATAGGCGTCTCCAGTCCCATATAATGATAGGGAAGATAGATACATGCATATTTACCATTACGGCTTACCACATGCCCTTTACTTGTAAGCAGTTCCCATACCGTTTCATTCTCGCATCTGATGATGATGAACTCGCCACCTGCAAAACTGGCCTCATCCGGCGCACGCAGATTGCAGAATACATCTACCACACCAGTTTTCTTAAGTATGCCGCCATCTTCCTCCGGAATAAAGATATCTGCCAGTTCGCTGATCTTTGCAACAGGATAATTCAGACGTCTGTCAGACGGCACCAGCCCGGTGACATTGGACACAAGATTCATCTCGCAAAGATCGGCGGAAATAACTGCCATATATTTTTCTAACAGCTTACGGCGTCCCTCCAATGTCCCGGGGCCTTCATAATGCCAAAACTCCTTCAGACCAGGAATATTCTCATGCGGTTTTTCAGGGCCTTCCATATAAGTGAATTCGTCAGTGTCCGGATCCCATACAAAATCATATTCGCTGGCTTTGCCCGCTGCTATGATCTCTAATCCCAATACTTTTCCCCAAGAGTAAAGATCCAGAAGGTTTCTTGGCTGATCTCCGTTAACCAGAGAGTATACGGTGCCGTGTTTCTCAGCAATATTATTTAAAATAGGACCGCACACGCTGTCAGTCTCCTTTGAAACCATGTATACATTGATTCCCTTCTTTAATGCGTCCGCGGATACCTCTGAGCTCACAGCCGTGTTTCCCGTACACTCAACCAATGCCGTAATATCGCTTTCCAGAACCAGCCGGTAGTCATTTACAATAAGAACCCCATGGCCTGGAGCGCTCTGGACCTGCTCTTTATTCCCGCATATAATAATATCCTCTTTCCTATATCCAAGTCCTGTGAGCACCTCCACACATTCGTCCGTATGCCGTGAAGATATCAGCCTCAGTTCCATTAACTCAACCTTTGGAATTTGTGCCAACAGCGTATAGCCATAGCCGCGGGTTGCACCTATAATTCCTACTTTTGACTTTTTTCCGCCGTTGTTCTTAAATAAACTTGTGTAATCCATATCGCGCATTTCCTTTCTGTTTTATATTTTTTCTTCCCACACTGCCTGAAACAGCCCTCTCTGCCGCATTCTGTCTGAATGTCAAGCTCAGTCCGTGATGCTTCAGGTAATGATGTGGGAATATTTACTACTACTAAACTATAATAGCAAATATCATGCCAAAAACAGATTGACGAAAATATAACAGAATTTTCGCGCAAAAAACCAGTAAAATAAGGATGCTGTCAAATCATAAGAAACATGGTAATATGCTGATTCATTTAAACATCGTGACATGAATGCAACAAAAACAATCAACAATGCAACAGCGTTGCAACTGCTGCTAAATGCTCTATTTCTCAGATGCCTTATTATTCAGTCTTTTGGGGACATCTCCCCGCATCATTAGCCACCCCCACATTCTTAGTCACCACCACATCGCTCCCCAGCCCCAGCACATCTGCTGCTGCCACCTGTCCGTCTGTCCTTATCTCCAGGGGACAGTAGCAAATGGCCTGACCTGATATACCGGACCACGCCATCCGCCAGACTCTCCGCCTCCAGGGATACGAAATCCACCAGGTCGTGGACCTGGAGAACATTACCGGCGGCAAAGATTCCCTCCACGCTGGTCTGGTAATGTTCATCCACACGGCTCCCTGCTGCGCTCATCCAGCACTACGCCTGCTCCCAGAGATAACTCATTCTCCGGTATCAGGCCTACGGAGAGAATCAACGTATCACAGGCATACTCCTTTTCCGTCCCCGGAATAGGGCGCATGTTCCGGTCCACCTGTGACACCGCCACGGATTCCAGGGGCTCTATCATCAGTCGTACCTGGAGCAAATCCCTGACCATTTTCCGCTTATCGCACACAAGGGACAGTCCCAGCGGATCCTCTGTCAGCCCCAGCTTCGCAGACACAAAGGTCCCGGCCCCCCGCGCCGCCGGTCTGCCGCTGTTTCCAAAAGAAGGTCAATATCCCCGCATGAGCATCCGACAATGGTTCATATGTATTGGATGACTTGGATTCCTGCTTTTTTCTCAGATAAGATGTCAGCTTCTCAGCTATTTTTTCGCCCGGCATACAGCTCCCCCTGTCTCATCCCTGTCACTGCTTTGGCAGAGAGCAAATAGTCGATAATGCGGATATCATGCTTATCCACTTCCCTGAATTCATATCCTGTATGGAATATCTTCTGCCCTTTGCCGAGATACACGGTATTGTCCTGCCCTCAAAGACCGCGCTTCCAAAATAATCCGCCTCAAATTCATACCATCCGCCTTCCAGGTCCGCCTGCTTTGCAGTTCCATCCTCGTTGATTACAAATGGATGGATATCCACATAACTCAGCTCCGGGTGGCAGAGTTCAATCCGCACCGGGCGCCAGTCCGTGGTGATTTCATACCCATGGGAAACCAATGTGCGGAGCAATGCGTCTGTATACCGGGCATCAAAGTTAATATCCACGTCCCTGTGCTCCCTGGTCTGTTTCCCAAGCAGCACATCCACACCCCAGCCGCCGTCCAGCCAGTACCGCATGCCAGATGTCTCCATCAAGTCCAATACTTTCAATAAATCTGCCTTTGTTACTGTCTCCTTTTTTATCATAAAATCTCCGCCTTTCCCCATAAGCTGCTCATCTGATGCTTTCTGTCACTGCATCAAGTTTACCATATTTCTCCCCTCATATCTACCCGGTTCAGCAGCTGAAACGGAGGAGAAATGGAAACCGGGAGATCCCATCGGACCTCCCGGCATTCCAGATATCACGTCTCTTCCCGCAGTTTCTGAATCAGCTGTTCAAGCTGCGGTACCGGCTGCATACATTCATGCCCCACACAGAGGTAAAATAATTCTCCGGCCTCAGGCACCGGATAATCTCTTGTATAGGGTGCCAGACGCTCCATTTCCCGTACATTTTCCTCTGTTTTTACCACCACAGACAGCCCCTCTGACGTTTCGGCCAGGTTTGCGAGCTGAGCAATCAGCTTCCTGTGCCTTTCCGTGTCAGCGCCAGGCGACAGCGTACACACCAGTTCCTTAGTGGGATACAGTACATCCATCATGGTCAGAAGCCCATAGCTGTGCCCAGAAGGATATCCGTCCATGGCGCCTGCCAGGTAATAGAGCTGTTTCTCCAGCACCTTCTGCCATTTGACCTCGCCGGTAATTTGGGTCAGCCGGTGCAGTACCTGAGCTGCTACGGAATTCCCGGACGGCATGGCTCCGTCATAGGTCTCCTTTGTCCTCACAATAAGCTGTTCCCCGTCCTCAGCATACAGATAAAATCCCCCGCGTTCCCGGTCAAAGAACTGTTCTGTCATTATCTCCGCCCAGCAGCTGCCCGTTTCAGATAATCAGCCTGGAATGTCACCCGGTACAGCTCCAGCAATGCAAGACTATAGCAGGCATAGTCATCCAGCTTTCCCTCACCTGCGGCATCTCCGTCACGGCAGCGCACCATCAGACGCCCGTTCTTCACAAGGCGGCTGTTTATAAATGCTTCTGCCCTGACAGCCATATCCACATACCGCTTTTCCCCCAGCACAGCTCCTGCCATTGCGCATGCACAAATCATCCATCCGTTCCAGGAAACCAGTATCTTGTCGTCCTTGTGAAGCCTGGCGCGGTCAAGCCGGTATTGATACAGTTTTTTGCAGTCCTCATTTTTTCTGCCGCCAAAGCTGTTACGGACGCCATGACAGACATTGCCGCCATGGTCATCACCGCCCCATGGTTCCTCACAAATCTCCTCGTAATTCTCATTTTCCAGCAGGTTGGGTATGCTCCTGCCTTCAAAATTACCATGCCTTGTAATTCCGTATTGCCGGCAAAAGTCCTACCCGCTTTCTCTCCCAGTACCGCCCTTATCTCCTCCTGGGTAAACACATAGTATTTTCCTTCCACACCATGCTGTCCGCGTCCTGTCCGCAGTAAAAGCCGCCCTGGGAATCCGTAAGCTCCCGCCTGACGTATTCCAGAACCTTTTCCGCCACACATCCATACATCTTCCGCCCGGTGCGTCCATAGGCTTTGATGTAAGCCATGACCAGCAGGCTGTTGTCGTAGAGCATTTTCTCAAAATGGGGCACCAGCCACTGTCCGTCCGTGGAATATCTGGAAAATCCGCCTCCAATGTGGTCAAAGATACCGCCCCTGTACATCTGCACCAGGGTTGTCTCCGCCATGGCCAATGCCTCCGGCCGCTTCTGCCTTGCGCCATACTCCATCAGGAATATCAGGCTGTGGGGCGTGGGAAACTTGGGCGCGCTTCCAAAACCGCCGTTTTTACGGTCAAAGCTGTCCGCAAACTGCCTGAAGCCTGATGCACCGCCGCAAGCTCCGGCTCGGCCCATCTTCTGTCTGTTCCTGGCTTCTTAAGTATTTCTCTATCTGCTGCCTGTTCCAGAAGTTTATCTTTTTCGCCTTCCACTGATCCGCGGCCGCTGTCAGCAGTTCTTCCAGCCCGGCCTTCCATAGCGGGCTCTGGGAGGAAAATAGGTACCGGAAAAAACGGCCTGCAGTCCGGCGTCATTATGATAGTCAGCGGCCAGCCACCCTGTCCGTTCATGGCCTGGCACACTGACATGTATACAGAATCCACATCCGGCCGTTCCTCTCTGTCTACCTTAACACAGACATATTCCCTGTTCAGGATTTCCGCAATCACCTCATTTTCAAATGATTCCCGTTCCATCACATGGCACCAATGACATGTACATCATCCGGGACATGTCAGCTGTACCCAATAGATAGGAAAACAGGCTTATTTTCAAGCCTTGCTTTCTCAAATGCCTCCTCCCCCCACGGAAACCACTGCACCGGATTGTACGCATGCTGCAGCAGATAGGGCGATTTTTCATTGATTAACCTATTGGGTCTGTTGTTTTGATTGTCCACGATATCACCTCCCTGTTACTGAATATTTGCCCTACTATGTTCTCCATGGATACATAGAATTATACCCTCCTGCCGTCAGCATCCATCTTTATATGCATAGAGCACGGATTGCGTTTATAATAGCGATAATTATCACCCCCACCTCCCAATAAAAAAACACAAAAAATAAGGGTCGTCTCCTTAACCGCCATATCAAAACCGTATTTTCCCGTTTTCTCCACAATCTGCTCCGCATACTGTTCCAGTTCATCCCACAATGTCATTTAGTTAACTTTTTGTAAAAGAAAGAATGTTTCTTTAAAATAGAGATCTGACGTTCCAAACGGATAGATTGAAGAGAAGGATATAGGGATTATTTATCAGAAGTAGTTTTGTAAATATTTTACCGCAAGGCAAACAAGCAGATTTACATCTGCTTCAAAAAAGGGTATTATAGATATTGATGAAACTGTTACTTATGCTGCTCGATATATAAAATATCGAGGTTTTCGGAAGTGTGCCGTTTGGAGGCGTGGATACTGTCGATCATTCCGTATCGGAATCAGCTCTTTTGTCAGCAGGGACATCACATCTATGGAGTCTTTCTCTGTGTTCGGACGGAGAAAGACTCTACAAATATGAGCAGCCATACTGAAATTTACTTTGTATTCATATTTCGTGTTTCCCTTTTCTATAATTGCATGATTGATTCGTGTTTCTGTTATGTTGTAAGCGATTAACTTTGCCCAAATTTCCTGTTTGATATATTCTGGTTTGTAGGCATGGAAGTTACTCAATCCGACCGTATATTTCAGCTTACGGAAAGACCCCTCAATGGCCCATCTGGCATAGTATAGAAGTTTTATTTGTTCCGACGGGAATTCATCTGAAGGCAGATTAGTGACGATGCATTCATAAGAATCATCCGATATCGGAAACCGTACGATTCTAAAAGATAAATCGTAGGTATCCAAGGAACCATATGCAACGTAATCAAACGATGCAGCCGCATCCACAAAGCGTTTGTAATAACCTTCTTTAATCGATATCTTCTTTTTATGACTGCGGACCAGAGTTACATTTACCTGAATATCAAAGGAGTCTGCGTCTGGAAACTCAAAATTTCCAACAAGTCCTTTGGAATGGATATCTTTGGTGCGAAATAAAAAATACTGGCCTTTTTCCTTCACATGTGCCATGTTGTTGTAAGAACAATAGCCCCTGTCACCGATAAAAACATCTTTTGTACCAGTCAGTAAATCGTGGCGGTCGACCATTTCACAGAAAGCACTAAATTCATCTTTCTGATGGATCGGCTGGATCAGCGCATCGGAATAAGTGTGCTTCTGTAAGTCGTAAAAAGCATTCAGATGCATACTGTAAAAGCCCTTTATTGAATGTCCTTCAGAGACATGATACTCTTCTGGGGCGAAAGCAGGTTTACTGAAAAAGGTAAAGGTGGAGCCATCTGCAGCAAGAAAGCGGCAGCGTAGTTTTTTTTGGTCATAAAAGGAAGCAAAATGGTTAAAATGCCGAAATACAGCTTCCAGGGCATCCGGGCTAAGCTTTGCGCGTTGCTGGTTGAGTGCCGAAGCAGTTGGCGACTGTGGATCCATGTCGAAGAAGTCCAGCAATTCATTTTTTGTGCTGGAGGAGCCTTGGGAAACAAGGAAAGTGATAAGCTTATCGGCGGGGAACTTCCTGTTCCTTGTCAGATCGGTGTCCGAATAGGTAAATTCGGAGATTACGGATGAAACAAGATGGACGGAATGGGAAAAGCATTGTTTAATTTTTTGATGGAACATTGTGTGTACCTCCTTGAATTAGAATGAATTTATGATTCTAATCCAAGGGCCGCTCTCGCTGCCTATTAAAGTCAATCAGTAGCGAGAGCGGCCGCACATTTTGTGGTGTATGTCAACTGTTTTTATGAAAAAAGGGAAAAATATGGTTAGACACCCTTCATTAAGAATCTAACCATAATATTGCAAAGCGTTAACTAAATGACATTGATTCCTTAGATAATATAATCTACTTTTGGTTAGGAGTATTCGATGCTAAATATATGCTTTTCGTCATCGGCTTATGTGATGATTAAGATGATTAAAATGGAGTCAGACCAGGATATATTGTTTTTACTTGATGATTTGTCGGTCGGACATATTAAAAATCAAACTATGAAAGTCGTTTTTTGATGAATTTTTTTAGTATGTATGGCTATAGGTGTCAAGATAAGCAAAAGGAGAGGAATTTATTTCTACAAAATTACCAAACTCTTGTCGAAGAGATTGGCCGGAATGATGTAATACGCATTTGGTATTCAAATTCTTCTTCAGAATATTTTGGCATGTTATATCTCTGTTCTATCATCGATTACACGAAAAAAGTATATTTAACAAATTGCTCCGATTATGTCAAAGATTGCATAGCGGTATCTCTTCTTGAAGACTATGAGTTAGCCACGTGTTCACAGCACCATAAAGTTTTAAACCAAAAAGAGCTTAAGGAATACAAAGAAACTTGGGAACAATTGGTACAAGAAAATAGCAAACTTAGAGTATATGAGAATGGAAGAATAATTACTTCTGAAGCCTATTATGATAAAGATATAAAAGAGCTACTAAGTAAAAGAATGAGTCTGCTTGATATAAGTACTGAAATATACCTAATAAACTTAAGAAAACGTATGCTGGTAAGCGATGGATACATACATGTAAGAATTAACCAGCTAGTATTGGGTACACTCCCATAAAATGAATAATATGAGATGTTTAATACCGGAGTATCATCTAAAAAAGATGATACTCCGATTTTCTAGTGTGCCCGGCGGGCGCACGTTCTAACGGGTGCAAGTCCCGAATCCACCCGGCAGTGGGAAGGATACAGCCGAACACCAAGGGCGTTGCCGTGAGGCAGGGTCTGAAGGAAGGTGTAAGCAAACCTCTGCCCCAACGCACAGAAACCATTTCAGGCCGAGCATGGGGGATAAGGCCGCTAGACAGGACGAAGTCCAATAACTGCACGGAACCCAGCTAGGTAAAGATGGTGGGGACATGGAGGGAAAGAACGTGTGAGTACCCGGGGAGGTCTCACGGACGTGGCAGGAGCAATACAACATTTGCTGTCACGGAGTAAAGCTTGCCGTGAGAAGCCAGCCGAGGCCATAGTAAGCCGGTAGTTGCAAATGCCGGATGAAGGCCGAACAATATCGGTTATCCCGATATGACTGCCCACTATCTGAAAGTACGTGTAAACTATTGAACCGCCTTGGTACCGAACGGTATGCCAGGTGGTGTGGAAGGGGGACTTATAATTCCCCTATCCGATTTAAGGTCTATGAGTTAAAGTATACTGGCAATAATAAGTATTTATCCGGATGAATCCCCTCATGTATCTTTGCTTGGATGTTACACATTGTTGACGCGGCTCCCAATCGTTTGTCATCTCTTTACAAGGTTATTTCACAGTTGCGGGATGTGGAATTGGGAACAGTCAAACATGTTGTATGGATAGATAAGATGGAATGCCGGCAGCCGTGCTCTGGCGATTTGATACAATGGATTACATAAAATGGATTACATAAAATGTAACAACGGGCCGCCCTATTCATATCCTTCACTGTCTTTGCTGAGCAGGGTTCATGTGGGGGTATGAGCCACGAATTTGGACTGGAACATATTCAGTTAAAAATGCTGGCCGAAAGTCTGAACATTCAGCCGCCGTCGCTTTACAACCATATCAGCGGTCAATGATTTACACCATGAATTAATGCTCTATGGCCGGAAAAACATGGAAGAGCGGATGGTGGAGGCCGCGGCCGGCACCAGCGGATATGCAGCATGGGAGGCGCTCCGCGGAGGGTTTTATGCCTATGCCCCCCCGGCGTGTTCAGCGCTATGCTCTGGTATAGCAAGTACCAGGACCATGAGACAATGATGGTTACGGGACAGCTTCGAGTTCTCCTTAAAGCTGCTGATTGCCGGCATGAAGGATCTGGAGGGCAAATAGCTTTGGATAAGAGAATATATTATCAGACAGAAAAGGCTCCACAGGATCTTTCACAATCTTGCGGAGCCTTTTCTATGCGAAACAGCGGAGCGGAAATAATCTGAACACACAAGAGGTATTTCTTTATATTAGTTCATTTAATTGTCCTGTCTGTATTGCATGGATGTTTTTTGTTATCCGTTCCTCGGGCCAGTCCCACCATTTAAGCTCTAGCAGGGTGGCAGCCGTTTCCCCGGAATACCGTTTCCTGATCGGTTTTGCAGGAACGCCGCCGGCAATTGTGTACGAAGGAACGTCCTTTGTCACGACGGCCCGGCTTCCGATTATGGCTCCGTCACCAATCGTAACCCCTGCCATAACAACGGCCTCATATCCAATCCATACATCGTTTCCGATGACGATATCCCCTTTATTGTCCCAGGAAGCGCCCACATTCCCCTTTTCCAGCCCCCATTCCTCAAAGAAAAGGGAACGTAGGTGGAGAGAGAGGAAAGGGTATGATTTGCACTGTTAAAGAGAAACTTTGCGCCGCAGGCAATGGAACAGAATTTTCCTATAATCAGATGATCATGGTTTATGGGGTAATGGTACAAAACATTGTTTTTCTCAAACCCAACCGGGTCATTGACAAAATCATTGTACATCGTATAATCTCCAACCATGATGGATGGGTCTGTAATGGCGTTTTTTAAATAAATTGTTTGTTTATCTCCGGTCCTGGGATATAATTTTTTTGTATCGGTCATTTTATAATTCCTCCTCTGAATTTAGTCCGTAATAGTATTCTAACAATTCCCGGGAATAATCAACGATTCTGCCGGAAGGCAGGATCAGTACCCGGTTGACGCCAATCTGCTCCACAAACCAGGGATTATGGCTGACAACCATAATGGTGCCTTCAAAAAGATGAAAGTTTCCTCCAATAATGCTCTGCGTCTCGGGGTCCAGGTGGTTTGTGGGCTCGTCGAGAATGAGAAGGTTCGCCCTTTGCAGTAAAACTTTGCACAGTGCAATGCGGGCCTTTTCACCGGGAGATAAGATTTCTGCCTTTTTATGGATATCGTCCGCATAAAAAAGAAAGTTGCTTAAAACAGAGCGAAGCTGCTTTTCCGTATATCCGTCCGTCCAGGCGTTTTCCAGTATCGTTTTCTGCAGGTCAATCTGTTCCAGCTCCTGGGCGTAATAAGCCACATCGGTTTTTGGATGAACATGGATGCTTCCCGTATCCGGAGAATGTATCCCCATAATCAGTTTGAGCAGTGTTGACTTACCGGCCCCATTTTCTCCAACAATCAGGAAACGTTCTTTTTCATGTATCTGAATGATAAGTCACGGTAGAGAAGGGACTGGTTCGGGTAATGAAAGGACAGATGCTTCACTTCCAGGGGAATCCCGCCGCCCTCACGCATGGGGCGGAGGTCCATTTTTACACGCTTATAGATCCGGTCGCGGGTCTGTTTCATGCTTCGCTTTTTCTCCAGCCGGAGAGCGCGTTCCTGCCCCATACGCTTGAGCGCGTGGTTGGTCCGGCTTGCCTGGTTTGCCCTCCGGACAAATTCCTCCAGCTCCCGGATTTCTTTTTCTTCCTGCGCAATGGCCTGTTCCCGCAGGCGCTGTTCCAGGGCATACTTCTTTTTGTAAGTATCATAGTTGCCTTCATAGACGGATATTTTGTGTGTGGCTTTATGAATGAACAGGATTTTGTTGACAATCTGGTTCAGAAAGCTGACATCGTGGCTGATAATCAGTACCATACCTTGATAGCCTTTCAGAAATTCAATGACAAATTCTCTGGCTGCCGCGTCTAAGTGGTTGGTCGGTTCATCCAAAAGCAGAATGTCAGATTTTGAATACAGGACACGGCCAAAGGCTATTTGCGATTTCTGCCCGCCGGACAGCCTGTTAAGGGGCATGTTCCGCTGTGCCGGCGCTTTCCAGCTTTTTATAAATCACGTTCAGCTCTGCCTCCAGTTTGTTTATTGGCCTCCCCCTTTTCAGGTATTCAAGCACGGTGCGGGATTCGTCCTCAATGGTGATTTCCTGCGGAAGATAACCAATCCGCGAATTGCCGGTGGATATGGTGCCGCTGTCTAATTCCTGTTCATGCAGCAGCACGTGGAACAGGGTAGTTTTTCCGGCGCCGTTTTCCCCCACAATGCCGACTTTGTCATGAGTGTCTATATAAAATCGGCATCCTCGTAGATGACTTCCGTGCCGAAGGCGAGATTTATCTTTGTTCCTTTCATAGCTGTATCAGCCTCCTTAAATTTTTGTATGATAGGTCCGGCTGTGTTGTCGGAGAATCCGTTTGTTTTCCCAGCCTTACTTTTAAAATAGAGCAGTCCCACAACAGCAGGCAGCAGTGGGGAAAGAGCCTGCCCAATATACACGCCCGGAAATCCAAGGCCGCAGGGAAATGCCAGAAGCCAGCTTACCGGCAGCCTGACAATCACCGCGTCTAAAAGCGCGTTGATCATGGCGATATTTGCAGAGCCGATGCCGATGGCAAAGGAATCGAAGGTATACATGGCTGCATATACCAGGCTGTTTACGCTGCAGCATATTCTCAAATACAGGATTCCCTCCGTAATCATTTCCGGGCTTGCCGGAGTAAACAGGAGAATCAGCTGCTCCCCGAAAGCCTGTACCAGCAAAACCATGGTAAGCGTAATGAGCAGATTGAGACAAAGTCCTGTTTTTGTTGTTTTCCTGACCCGTTTTGTATCGCCTGCTCCGATATTCTGGCCAGCCATGGCTGTTACAGCCTGGCCAATTGCCAGCAGGGCATACCGGCAAATGTATTGATCTTAAGTCCCACGCCGGAGGCTGCGGCCACGGATACGCCAAATTGATTGAGCATTCCCGTGATCAGGAGATAGGAGAGGTTGACGACAACCATTTGCACCGCAGTAGGCAGCCCGACCTTCAAAATGGCAGCCAGTTTATGGGGTTTTATGGAAAAATGCGGTAACTGAAAGTCGAAAACAAAGCTCTTCCTTTTTAAATGTATCACAGCAATTACGAAAGAAATGCCCTGTGAAAAAATGGTTGCACAGGCGGCGCCTTTGGTACCCATGCCAAAGGGGCCTACCAGAAGGAGATCCAATACGATATTGACGGCTGTGGCGACCGCAACAAAATAGAGCGGGCTTTTGGCATCTCCCAAACCTTTGAGGATGGAGCAGACCGCGTTATAGCCAAAAACAAATACGGTTCCGAAGCAGATGATTTTCATGTATCCGCAGGCGTCCTCCATGGCTGCCGCAGGTACATTTAATATCTGAAAAAGCGGTCCATAGGCTGACAGACCCGCTGCGGTAACAAGGACTGCCGCGATAAGGGAAATGGTGAATAAAGTCCCGATGGTTTCAATTTGTCCACATTCATCCTTTGCCCCTTTATACTGGGCGGCCAAAACCGTGCCTCCCATCGTAATGCCGATACAGACAGAGTTGATGATAAAACTGATCATGGAGCGTTGCTGATTGCGGCAAGCCCATTTTCTCCCACGATTCTGCCCACGACCACCATATCCACAAGGCTGTAAAAGGACTGGAGGAGATTTGCAGCCAGCAGCGGGAGCGCAAAGACGATTAATTTTATGGGAACGTTTCCTGTTGTTAGATTTTGATTGTCATTCATTTTGTGTTTCCTTTCAGCATACAAAAACAGAGGTACGGTACAAAAACCTGCACGCCCTCTGCTCTTAAAGAGATACATATTTGTCAATAAGGGTATTCTGAACGCCGTGCGCACAGACCACCATATTCTGACGATTAGCCCGCGTTTTATGCGGAATTATCGCCATCATTTGACAAAAAGGCGGCAGACAAAACACTGTCCGCCGCCAAAAACAAACCGCTGTTTATTGGAAAACACGAAAACAAAACCCCAAACTAATGATTTGGAATAAAATATCTGCTGACGATTGTCTTCGTATTTTCAGGTTTTCAGGCTCCGTACAATGTTTTGATGTATCAAATTGTCCGGAGCTGTAATCAATGCAGAACTTACCGAATAACATTGCACTCACCCTTTCCTTTTCGTATTATAAGTCATTATAGACACTCATGGGCGCTCTGTCAAGCGTTTATCAAATGATGCTATTTTTCAATAGGCTGGCAGGAAAAGAGGCGTGAGACAAAAGGTTCCCCGGGCGATATTTCCAGAGGAACCTTTTCGTACGTATAAAGCTTCTGTAAATCTATGATTCATTCTGTTTATCCAACAAATACATTGCGTGTATGCCTATTTGCAGCTTCAGTCTGTTTTCCGGCTGCCCGATATTGTAAGGGAGTAATTCCTGAATCCGGGCCATATAATTCATCATGGTATTGCGGTGTATATGCAAATCAGAGGCAGTCTTACTGATGTTATAATGATTTTCTATGTAGGCCCTCAATACCTGCACGTAGTTAACGTCGGCATTGCTGGCTCTGCATAAAGGCTCCACTGTTTCCATGTACATTTCCGTCAGGTTTTCCTGGGGCATCGTGGAGAGCCATTGATAGACCTGAATGGTGCGAAACAAAAACACATATTCTGCCGGATAGAGCTTCTGTCCCAGATTGATCGCGTCAATCGCCTGAAAGAATGCCTTTGAAATCTGCTGTGGGTCAGAAGCATACAGCTAATGCCGATCAGTGTGGAAATGTTGTCCCGGCCGAAAAATTGATGGATTTTTTTAGCCGACTCTGCGGCCTGATATTCCGCTGTTTCCTGGGACACATCATTGGAAAAGAGCAGATACAGAACATAATGGGTATGGGTTTTCAGAAAGAAAACCTTACATCCATAGGTGTTCGTGATCCACGACGTGATGGAAGCGAAGATATCCCGGATTATATATCTGCGGGTCGATGAGATGGACATCGAATTATTTAATTCAACAGCTAAGCAGATACGTTGTTTGGCATAATCAAAATTATACATCTTACAATAGCGCAGAATCGTATCGGTTGAATTGGATTGTGCCATAATTACCGATGCCGCAAAGTCCTGGGTGTTTATTTTATTGCAGGCCGTTAATTGGAATAATGCGGAGATATCTTTTATGACTTTGTAATGCCAGTCTTCCAGTTTGTTTATTTCCGGAATGACCAAAAAAGCAGCATCTCCGTCAATGTTTCCGGAATACAGCATGGTACAGTTTGTTTCTCCATTTGACCCGTCAATGGAAAAGTGGTGGAACTGGTAAGGCTGCTGCTGGTATTTTTTTAGGAGCTTTTGGCGCATATTCTCATCAAGACCTGTCCAGCTCTCCTGGGGATTGGATTTGGGTGACGGGGATTTTTTGTGGGGGTGGGGGGTGCCATGCGAAGAAAAATTGTCATTTGGACCATATGAGTAATCTATTAGCTCAAACCGGGAATTTGTAAGAAAAACAGGATTTTTAAGCACCAGGCTTAATTCGGACAACATTCTCTCAGGCACCTTGTACTTGCTGAGTGAATCAACAATATCTTTGTATGCGATTGAGACATGGTACATCCCATCTAACTGTTCTTCAAACATACGCTTATGAATCGTATAGGCAAAGTCACAAAAATAGAGATTATAAGGCAGTTCATATATAGGAAAATCAAGCTTGTTTCCGTCCTCGAGTATAATGTTGGGAATTTCGTTGTGGTAACGGTGCAGCTTCACGCCAAGAGCGGCGCAGCCCTTTTCTTTCAGCGACGCAACAAACCCTTTCAATATGGACGGATTATGAAACGTAATATACCCGGAGTCAACGACAAATTCCCTCCATGAAGCCAGTCCAGGATTTCAGGTGTATCGATTATGCTGAAAGAAGTAATCTTCCTGTTTGTCCCACGGAAGCCGGCAACACATCGGATTTGCTCAAGGTCTGATGTGAAATTTGCAACTGTAACCATTTTGTCTCAACTCCTTCTGACGATTTTTATGTAACCATATCAGTTACCACATCATTATATCAGCTACTGTATAATTAAACAATATGCACTTTTTTTGATTTTTCTTGAAAAAACTGTGCACATTGACAAGGAAATATGGGGTGATAAATGATAATATATAAATAATTATTTGAATTTGCGGAAAATAAATGGAATATACTGATAAAAGTGCTGCTGACAAGCTGGAAAAGGCGGAGCGAATTTTATAAATTTTAAAAAGTCCAGAAAGGAAAAACAGTAATGTTATTAAAGGCAAATAAGGATCGGATATATGATAATCTGAACACATTAAGCACTTTTAACAGCTGTCCGGAGCAGGAGGGAATAACGCGTGCCCTGTTTTCAGAGGCAGAGATCGGGGCACGCAGTTATGTGAAGGAACTGATGACGCAGGCTGGCCTGCTTGTCACCGAGGATGCAATAGGCAATATCTTCGGAACCCTGGTTGGCGGCTGCCCTGACTTGGCGCCTGTATGGAGTGGTTCACACATTGACACGGTCCGTAATGGCGGGATGTATGATGGAATGGTGGGGTGATTGGCGCAATTGAAGCGTGCAGGATTATAAAGGAAAATAATATCAGCCACCAGCGGAGCATAACCGCGCTGGTATTTACATCCGAAGAGCCACCCGTTATAAATTCGGGTGTATCGGGAGCAGGGCATTGGCCGGCCATCTTTCTCTGGAGGAGACAAAGGGCCTTGTTGATGAGAACGGAATATCACTATATGATGAGTTGAACCGGCTTGGATATACGGAAATGGATTACAGTAAAGTTTCGAGGAGAAAGGGGGATGTTTTTGCGAGCGTCGAACTGCACATTGAACAGGCGCCTGTTCTTGAACAGCTCAATTGTCCCATTGGAATCGTGGAAGCTATTTGTGCGCCTACATATATAAATGTAGTGTTGGAAGGACAGCAGGAACATGCGGGATCCACGCCGATGAATGCCAGGCATGATGCGATGACGGCTGCCTGTGAGATTGTGCTGAAAATAGAAAGCCTGGCTCAAAGCTATGGAAACAATTATACGGTAGCTACAGTTGGGAGGATGCTTCCGTTTCCTAATTCGTCCAATGTCATTGCGGGGAGAGTTGAATTTTCAATCGACATAAGAGATATCAGTGAAGATAGAAAAACAGACATGACTCAAAAAATCTGCTCATACATTGATACGATTGCAATGCTCCGCGGTTTGCGGGCCTCACATTGTGTGACAGCTGATGATTTACCTCATTCTTCTGACAAAAAGATAGTGGCGGTAATAGAAGAAAGCTGTACGAGGGAGGGGATATTCTCAAATAAAATGGTTAGCGGCGCATATCATGACTCTTTATTTATCGCTGAGTTTGCGCCTATGGGGATGATTTTCGTGCCAAGCCGCAAGGGTATCAGCATGATCCGGCTGAGTATACAGACATGGATGACATTGTGCTGGGAACGGAGGTCCTGACAGATACGCTCCTGACCCTGTCTAATTCAAAAGAAATATAGTCAAATAAAGTAACATATCAACCAGGTAGCCGCACCGGCTACACCAGTATTACGTTAGGAGGTTGCAGAATGAGCAATATTGAGCAAGTCCAACATGTTTCAAATTCACCTATCTTGTGGCTGCTATGTGGTATCACAGTCATCATATCTGCGATACAGACCGTGCTGTACATGAGGCAGTGCAGCAAGACCACCAGAGTGCAGGGCTGGATCCCAGGATTCCCAAAGAGGCTTTCAGGGTGGGACTGATATCCGCCATAGGCCCTGCATTGGGTGTGTTTATCGTAATGGTTGGACTTATGGTTCCATCGGAGGTCCCATGGCATGGCTTCGTCTTTCCATTATCGGCGCCGCGGCCACAGAGCTTTCGGCGGCAAACATTGGAGCGGAAGCATGTGGGGTGACGCTCGGGACAGAGCAGTATACCTTGATATGTCTTGCGGTCTCATGGTTTACCATGGCTTTAAACGGCGCAGGCTGGCTTATCTTTACCGGTATTGCAACCCCATCTTTAGAGACACTTCGCAATAAAGTGTCCGGGGGAGATATGAAATGGCTGGTTGTCTTAAGCGGCTCGTGTTCCCTTGGCATTTTCGGTTATTTGAACGCAGGTGAAATCTTAAAGGGTATGGGCAATACACTGGCGGTTCTGGCAGGCGCGGTTTCAATGGTGCTCCTCGTTAAAACCGTGTGCAGGAAATACCCGAACTGATGGAATATTCCCTGGGTATCGCCATGATTATAGGCATGATATTCGCGTTGGGATATGATCAGTTATTCAAATAGACCAGGAGGGATGATAAATGACTGATAATGAAATCATGAAAGATTGGAAGAAAAGCAGCATTGTAATTGGGTCACCTACAAATATCCTGGCCGCCCTGACCTCATTTATACCGGTTATATGGCTCTGTATTACCTATAACTGCTGGCCGCCCATCAGCACGGTTCTCACCGCCTGGGGCATGGTTGCAGCTTCCTTTGGAGCATTTTATTTTGTAGAGCCGGTTTCCTACTATGCCGCTCTCGGCATGACAGGAACCTACCTTAGCTTTTTGTCGGGAAATATCGGCAACATGCGGGTTCCCTGCGCGGCATTGGCCCTTGACGTGACACATTCCACACCGGGAACCATTCAGGCAGAGGTGGTTTCCACCATGGCTATCTGCGGATCCATCATCACCAACCTGATAGGCACCACTTCCGCTGTTATCGTGGGCGGCGCGGTTCTGTCCGTGCTTCCGGAGTTTATCGTGGTTGGCCTTACGAAGTATGCCAGTTCCGCTATTTTTGGAGCCACCTTCGGAAATTTTGCAGTTAAATATCCAAAGGTCGCGGTGTTCGCATTGGCAATCCCGGTTATCTTGAAGATGACCACGGGACTTCCGGCGGCAGCGGTTATCGTATGTACTGTATTCGGCACATTGTTTATTGCAAGGGTGTTCTATAAAAAGGGACTTGTCAAATAACCGTGGATGGGGATAATTCATTTTGAGGAAAGGAGCAGTATAGTATCATGTGGGAGAAATGTAAAGAATTACAGGAAGAACTGGTTAAGATGCGCAGGGAACTGCATCAGATTCCGGAGCTGGGCGGAAATTTACCGGAGACCAGAGCATATGTAGAGGCAAAATTAAATGAGCTGGGGATTCCTTTTGTGGAAAATGAGACTGACAGCGGCTCATTGCGACCATCAGGGGAGGAAAAGAGGGAAAGACAATCGCGCTCCGTGCGGATATGGACGCCCTTCCGATTAAGGAGGCCAATGAGGTCGATTACATATCCAGACATGAAGGGTGTATGCATGCCTGCGGACATGATACACATATGACCATGCTGCTGGGAGCGGCAAAGATACTAAATGAATACAAGGACCAGATTCCGGGAACGGTAAGGCTGTTCTTCCAGACGGATGAGGAAGGCTCCAAGGGGGCTCAGAGGATTTGCGCGGAGGGAGCCATGGACGGCGTTGACGCAGTGTTCGGAATCCATATCGGAACCATTGTCTCCAAGGATATCAAGCTGGAACCGTGATCTGTGTGCCGGGCTGCTGCATGGCGTCCTTTGACAAATTCGTAATCAAGGTAAAAGGAATCGGCTGTCACGGTTCCACCCGGAAAAGGTGTGGACCCGGTCAATATTGCGGCCCATATCATCATCAATCTCCAGGAAATCATTGCACGCGAGATTCCGGCAGTGAAGCCGTCGGTACTGACCATCGGCCATGTGGAGGCGGGATTTGCTTATAATGTTATTCCATCAGAGGTTCTGATTGAAGGCGACCATCCGGGCTTTGGAGGAGGATGTGCGTCAGGAACTGGCAAAGAGAATAGGAGAGATTGCCAAGCAACGGCTGAAACCTTCCGGGGTGAAACAGAGTACGAGATGATCTGGGGAGCTCCACCTGTTACCAATGATGCCGGTATGGCGGAGCTGGCAGCTGACTGTGCACGGGATGTGGTAGGGGACGATATGGTTATGGACCATCTGGATGCCCCGAACATGGGAGGTGAGGATTTCGCTTATTATCTTGAGAAGGCGCCGGGAGCATTTATGTTCTTAAGCTCATCCAATCCGCAGAAGCATACGGATGTACCACATCATAATCCGCGCTTTAATGTGGATGAGGACGTATTCTGGATTGGTTCTGCGGTATTTGTACGGATTGTTGAACGGTTCTTCCAGATTTAATGATTAAGACTCAGAAAGGACTTCTAAGATATGTCACCAGGTTTATTGTTTCTCGCATATGGAGTCATTGTTGTAGCGGCAATGTACGGTTTTGTGTACATCCCCAATAAAAAGAAGCATAAGAAAATGCAGGAGCTGCATGATTCTGTCAAGGCCGGGGATATGGTCGTCACCATCGGAGGGGTAGTAGGTAAGGTGGCTAAAAAGGAAGGGGAATACCTTACGCTGATTATCGATGAGGAAAAGAATGTGACCATGAAGATTGTACTGTATGCAGTCAATCAGAAGATAGAGAAGTGAGAAAACACCTGGATTGGAGAAGGATAATTCAGGGATCACAGCGAATGATGAGCGGTGGAGCACCCGTTTGGGTGTTCCGCCTTTGTGGTATGACGGTTAAGAGCCGGCGGCCAGGAGGCAGTTTTGTGATGAGCAGTATGGATGAGGTAATTATGGCAATTAATTTTATTGAAGCCAATCTGACGAAAAAATGGATTTGGACATGATTTCCGGCGCGGTCCATTATTCCAAATATCATCTTCACCGTGTGTTTTCCGATACAGTGGGTCTTACCATTCACGATTACATTCAGCGCAGGCAGCTGACAGAGTCGGCCAAGCTGCTTGTATTTTCCTGCAAACCGATTGTACAGATTGCATTTTTATCCGGTTATCAGAGCCAGCAGGCATTTACCAATGCTTTTACAGCCATGTATAGGATGCCTCCCAACATGTACAGGGAAAATGAACGGTTTTCCCCATCTGAATGAGGAGGAATATATCCGTTCCTGGCCTATGGAACCTGTCCGGTAAAGAAGCGGCTGGCAATGGTTGCGGACGATATTCATGACCGCTATGAGACAGATAATATCATGGAACAGGAGGTGCCCCGGCCCCGGACAATACTGAAACAGCTGAATTCCATGCTTACCATGAAGGACACGCTGGCTGTCTATAAGGATTTCTATAAACGGATGGGAATTCCGGAATATTTTGTCATGGCTGCCAGGAAGACATTGGAGTGGGCGGATGTATACCCGCTTTTATATCTTCATTCGGCCTTCCAGGGATTAAAGGAAAGCCATATCACCAGGCACATTTCGGCCAATCTGTTAACCCTAACCATCTACACGGTCTGGAGGATTTGCGGACAATCTATGACAAGGCTCAGTTTGTGGAATTGAATAAGAGTTACCGTTCTTCCTATGAAATCATGCGGTTTGCAAAGAAAATCCATCATGTATCCGTCCTGGAACCGGTGTAGCGCCACGGGGAACCTCCGGCGCTGCTTCCGTGCATGGACGCTGCAGATGAAATCAGGAAGATAAGGGAAGCGATCCGCTGCTTCAGGGCAGGGTAAAATGTGTCGCTGGGGATTATCTTAAACATCGCATGTACGCGGGCCATGCACAGGCTTACGCTTACGTATAGCGGGAAGGAGACGGAATTTATTTCCGGGCAGCCGCCTTTTTGATAAACGTTTAAGGTTGGAGGGAACAGGGATATGTGGTATTAAACAGGCACAGTAAATTCACAGAGGACGTCACATTAGAACAGATTGCGGTGCTTTCAGAACGGGATACGGCGGTCTATTATCTGTGGAATCAATATTTTACGATGGAGACGTTGGAGAGGGAAGCGGTTCCGTGCGGATTTCGCGTCAGCGGTGTATATGGGGATGTGGCGGGAAGGGTTTATGATGGGACAGGGGATACGATTGCGGTTTTATTGGAAAAACCATGACAGGATAAAGGGATTCCAATGGCGGGCCCCCCAGAACCTTGTAAACCTGGTCCGTTTCCTGTATACTAACATTCAGACACCTGAAGTCCAGGCAGATCACCAGATGACGGTCCAACGAGTGAAAATGGAATTCAGGGCAGAGAAAGGCGGGATGTCATGGAGCCATTTACCTGTTGTAAATTGGAGATATTTATACCGGAAACACATTTAAAGGCGCTGCAGAAAGCATTGCAGGATGTGGACGCAGGGCATATAGGAAATTATGACAGCTGCATGTCATACAGTCCGGTGACAGGCTGCTGGAGGCCCCTGAAGGCAGCAGCCCGTTTATCGGTACATGCGGCAGCATCAGCGCGGAGCCGGAACTGAAGGCAGAGGTAACCTGCAGGACTGAACGGTTAAAGGAAACCCTGGCTGCCATAAAGAAAGTCCATCCCTATGAGGAGCCGGTCATCAATGTGATTCCTCTGTATATGACTGGTATGGACGCGGATGAAAAGGAAAGTTGAAGAAGGCAGGTACGGCTGGGATGAAATTAAGGGTATTGGTTGATAATAACACTTACATAGACAGATACTATCTGGGTGAACCGGCGGTCAGCTACTACATTGAATGTGACGGCATCCGGCTTTTGTTTGATGCGGGGTATTCGGATGTGTTCCTTAAAAACGCGGAGGCTCTTGGAATCGACCTTGGCCTGGTCACCCACATGGTGTTCTCTCATGGCCATAATGACCACACCAGGGACTCAAGTTCATGAATGAGCGCCTGGATATGTCGGGGATGGAGGTTATTGCCCACCCGTCCTGCTTTGATGAAAAGGTGTTCGGTGAGGAATCCATCGGCGCGCCCTATTCTGCTGCGGACATGGCTGCCATTTGCAGATACAGGCCGTGTGACAGGCCGTGGGATATCTCAGAGCATCTGGTATTCCTGGGGGAGATACCGGACAGGGCGGCCTTTGAGAAGAGAAATGCCATTGGCAGGACAAGGATAAAGGGGAAGTGGCAGGATGACTATGTGAGGGATGATTCCGCCTGGTCTACAGGGGAGAGGAAGGCATTTTCATCATAACAGGGTGTTCCCACAGCGGTATATGCAATATAGTCCAATATGCGCAGACAGTATGCGGCCGGAAGCGGATTCTTGGCATCATAGGGGGATTTCATCTCTTTGAAGCGGACGAACGGCTGGCTCGGACAATTGACTATCTGAAATGCAGCGGGGTGGAGCAGCTCTATCCCTGCCACTGCGTATCCCTGCGGGCGAAGCCGGAATGATGGAGCTTTGCCCGTGAAGGAGGTGGGGGTGGGAATGGAGCTTTGCCTGGACGGACATACCGTGCTTTAATTCATGGATTTTGCGGCAGAGAAAGGTTTTACATATGATACAGACAAAAAAGGACAGGAAGAAACCAGGGAACCATAATTCAAAAGTAAGGGATCCAAGATATGACTGCCTGCGGGCAGTCGCGGTCATGGCAATCATCATGGTGCATGCCATGCCGGTGGAGACAGTGAGCCCCCGCCAATGGTGGTTTAACAGCATCATGACCCCCTTCCTGCTCTCCTTTGTGGGAATCTACTTCATGCTCAGCGGCTGTTTTCTGCTGGAACATGGAACGGAGCGAATCGGGGAGTTTTACAGAAAGCGTCTTATTACGGTGGGAATTCCGTTCCTGGTTTACGGTCTTATTTACTATTGTTATAATGTCCATGTGGACGGAGTGGTTCTGCCTCTCTGGAAGCATGCCGGGCGTTACCTGGGGCAGGTGCTGACAGCCGGGATTCCCAGGGCGGGCCACATGTGGTTCATGTATGCCATTGTGTCTTTTTATATCTGCGCACCTTTCTGTCCAGGATGGTAAAGAACATGACGGACCGGGAACTGAAGGTGTTCCTGCTCCTGATGCTGGGAATCCATGTGGTGGAGGTGGCGGGAGAAATCCTTGGTCTGGATGTGAAGCCATGGGCAGTTTGTGCTGTATACAGGATGGGTTTACTATTTTCTCCTGGGATATGGCCTTAAGCGTTTATGCAGGAAGGAACAGTTTCCTGTATTCGCGGTCCTGGCAGTGCTTGGCCTGGCCATGGATGCGGCCGCGGACATCGGCCTTTCGTGGTGGGTTCCCCAGAATCCCCATAAATCACCTGCCATGGTGTTCATCTGCGCCGGAGTATTTCTCCTGTTTGAATATTATGGCGGGGAGGCGCCTGCGTGGCGGGAAGGCTGGGAATATTCATCAGCAGGTACAGCTTTTCCATTTACCTGATTCATTTCCTTATCCTGAGCTATTATGTGAATCCGGTACTTTTAAAGGATATGCTGGCCCGCCATTATATATTAGGCACCCTGGTGTCTGCCGCCGTCACCTTCTTTTTATCCCTGGCATGTTCCATGCTGGTGGATCATCTGGCAGTCAGGCCGCTGGAACGGCTGGCTGAGAGAATATAGAGAATAAGATTCAGGCGGGATACAAAAGCGGGATACCGCGGATATCATTCAGAGGAAAAGGAGACGCGGGAGCATGGAAATAAAGGTAATAGAGGGAGCATTTTCAGTATGCAGGCTTAAGGACTGGGACAGGCCAGGATGGAGGACGATCTGTATTTTCTGGGCAGGACCGATGAGGAGATATCCCTGGTGTGCAGGACAGAGAGCGTTCCCGAGGATACGGTTTCGAGGGAAGACGGATGGAGGGCGTTCCGGATTCAGGGAGAGCTGGATTCTTCGCTGATAGGCATACTGGCCGGAATATCAGCCATATTAGCTGAACACAAGATTGGGATTTTCGTGGTTTCCACGTATAATACGGATTATATTTTGACAAAAGCAGTTGATTTTGAGCGGGCGGTGGGACTTCTGGAGAGTCACGGTTATGGTATTGCGGGGCAGGGCCCGGAGGAAAAGAGGACAGGTCCGGCCGGAAGGTGAAAGGAGCATGTTAGAATGATTAAGATACGAAACGAAAAGGAATCAGATTATAAGGTGGTGGAGGATATTACCAGGAAGGCGTTTTATAACCTTCATGCGCCGGGATGCGGTGAACATTACCTGGTCCATATCATGCGCGGGCATGAGGATTTCATACCGGAGCTGGATTTTGTCCTTGAGCTGGACGGCCGGGTAATCGGAAGCATCATGTATACAAAGGCAAGGCTGGCTGATGAGTCCGGGGCTGAAAAGGAGATTCTTACATTCGGCCCTGTTTCCGTTGCGCCTGAATACCAGAGAAGGGGCTGCGGAAAGATGCTGATGGAGCATTCTTTTGAGCGGGCGTGTCCCTTGGATATGATGTGATTGTCATATTCGGAAGTCCGGCAAATTATGTGAGCAGCGGCTTTAAAAGCTGTAAAAAGTTTAATATCTGTCTGGAGGACGGAAGCTTTCCGGCGGCGATGATGGTCCGGGAGCTTGTACCCGGTGCGCTGGACGGCAGGAGATGGATTTACCACGACAGTCCTGTTATGGCCATTTCTGAGGAAGAGGCGCGTCTATACGACGACAGTCTGGAACGGATGGAGAAAAAACATCTTCCAAGCCAGGAGGAGTTTTACATCATGAGCCATTCATTCATTAAATAAGGCGCTTCCGGTAAAGCGGTGGCATATGTTGGCCTGCGTTTCATAAAGACGGATGAGGCATTGGGGAATACCTGAAGTGAAGGAAGGATATATGACATACTGATGTCTTGTTTTGTATGATAACATGTCAGAAATAGGATCCGCGTCAAACGAATATCAGCGGAGCTTGGAAAGGAATGGGTGCCATGGCATACAGTTTAAAGGAAGTAACGATACGGACGGATAATTCAGAGGAGGGAATGGAGCGCATAGGAGAACTCTGGCGTCATATTATGGACGGCCGTCTGCCCATTCTCTTTGACAGCGGGCATCAGTTCCGGGCAGGAATATCCCCTGTTTCCAGGTACAGCGGCTATGACGGTGACGAGACAGGCAGCTATGACCTGACCGTCATGGCGGTTACAAGCGACTTTTTCACCAAAATGGATGAAAAGGTGAAAATGGGGCAGTACCGGAAATATGATGAGTGGGATGAAAACGGCGACCTGGGCGCCTGTACCCAAAAGGCGTGGGAGACCGTGTGGAGCCAGCAGAAGGATGGGACCATACGCAGGAGCTTTACAGAGGATTACGAGAGCACGGTTCCCGCAGAATACACCAAGGACGGCAAGGCGCATTGTTATCTGTACATTGCCGTCAGATAGGAAGCGGCTGAAGAAATGGAGTTGTATTAAGGGCTTGCTGCCGGCAATGGCGGCCGGCCTTTTTGTTTTTCCTCTCTGTCCGCAATCTACATACAGGTGGGGGTAAAACTGCACAATAGAAAGTGCTGAAATAAAGGGAAATTTGTCGAAATAGGTTGACTATGTAAAAGGGCCTATTTATAATTTTCATGGTAAAGCGCGGTGCAGGGTCAGGGGGTGTCAGTTTGATGAAGGGAATGAAGGTAAATCTGCGGATTAAAATTATATACACATGTATTATCGCTGTATTTGTCAGTGTTTTCCTTATCATGCAGTATTCCTTCAACCGCAGCAGAAATCTGCTGATCATCCAGGAGGCGGGTATCATATCACAATATATGAACCGCAATGAGCTGGCGCTTACGGAGGTGACGGATTCCATCCGTAAGCTGTCGGCTGCATCCAGCACCAACAAGCAGGTGGCATCCTATCTGAACCAGTCCTGTGATGGAAATGTATATTCGTCGGAGAATGTCAGCCGTATCCGGGCTGTGGAGGAGACACTGACCTTTTACCGGAATATATTTTTTGATTACCGGCTCCACTATATTATCCTGGGAGCCGACAGCACGGTCTACAGCGTGGCGGACGGAATTGACAACAGCAGCTATTTTGGGGAGAAATTTGCCCAGAGCGTCAGGGAGCAGCCATGGTACCGCCAGTTCCTGGGAGGAAAGGAAGTGTCCGGGTGGATTGCCCCATGTATTTACAATGATAAGGGTGTTTTCAAGGACAGGATTGAGTCCGGGAAGGATGAGGAGTTCATCTTATTCATCCGGCGGATTAAGGATTATAATTCACTTAAATTTCTTGGGGTGTCCTTTGTATCCTTTCCCACTGAAAATCTGTCACAGGTGCTGATTCCCTATGACGGGGCGGCGCTGGCCCTCTTTGATAAGGGAAACCATCTGATTTACACCACGGAGCAGAGCGATATACTGGATGATATATCTGCCGGCCGTCTGGCGGAGGATTTACAGGAGGACCAGGATTATTTCCATTATACAAAGGACGGTCAGGAGTATCTGGTGAACCATGTGACCATGGCCGGTACAGGATGGCGCATGGTGAACCTGGTGCCCCTGTCCCATATCACCCAGACAGTGGACAAGCTTCACAGCACCGTAACCTCCTGACGGTCCTCATGGCCCTGGGAGCCTGCATGGTCTGCCTTGCCATGTATTTCTATGTCAACGCGCCTCTTAACCGTCTGATCCATAAGGTGAGCGAAGTCAATATCGGAGGGACTAAAATCGCTGACATGGAGGATGCAAAGGGCAGACAGATGCCTGTATTCGGAATTGTGGAGGCAGAGCTGGAGATCAGCAGGATGGTGGATTATATAGAAAAGCTCTCTGCCCAGACCATCAAGCAGAAGGAAATAGAGCAGAATCTCCGCTATGAGATGCTCCGGGCCCAGATAAATCCCCATTTTCTCTTTAACACATTAAATGTAATCAAATGGTCTTCCATGATATCCGGGGCAGGCAATATTGCGGACATGATTACCTCCCTTGGAATCCTTCTGGAGAGCACCATGAACCGGAGGGAGGAGGAAGTGCCCCTAAAGGAAGAAATACGTGTGGTGAAGGCGTGGGTGGAAATCAAGAACTGGGGACTTAAGAACCGGATTGAACTGGTTACAGATATCCAACAGGAGCTGGAGGAATTCAAGGTGATTAAATTTTTCCTTCAGCCGTTAGTGGAAAATGCGGTGCTGCACGGTATGGGGGAGGCAACTCACGGCACCATTTGGGTCACGGCTGAACCGTATGGGGAGCGGGTATGCGTTACGGTGCAGGATAACGGAGTGGGAATGGAACAGGGAAAACTGGATGAGATACTGAAGGAAATGGATGAAAACAGTAAAAAACGCCATGTAACCGGCATCGGGCTGACCAGCATTCATGAGCTGATGAAAGCCAGGTACGGGCCGGATTACGGGCTCTATATTGAATCCAGGATAGGATACGGAACCAAGGTTTTTGCGGTATTTCCATATAGGAGAGGTAGTGAGACATGCTGAAGGTAATGATTGTGGATGATGAAATCATAGTGAGGGTGGGTTTTCAGTCCTGTATTAACTGGGAGGCCTACGGATGCCAGGTGGTGTCCACCTGCGAATCCGGAGGGGACGCAGTGGAGTATATGAACCGGGATGTGCCTGATATCGTGTTCACGGACATCATGATGCCCGGCATGGACGGAATCCAGCTGGTGAAGTATATAAGTGAGAACCACCCGGATACAAAGGTGGTGGTATTGAGCTGTGTGGATGAGATCGATTATGTGAAGAAGGCCATTAAGCTGGGGGCAGAGGATTATATACTTAAGCTGTCCTTTACCCAGGATACACTGGTGGAGCTCATTACAAGATTAAAGTCCATGATTGAGGAGGAGCGGAAGAAGGCGGGCAGAGGCAGTCTGGATATGAGGGTGCAGTCCTTTAACCGGGAGGAGGACTTAAGGACACTGCTGCTGGGAAATCAGGGACCTGGGGACAATGAAATGCTCCTGGACCGGCTGGGATATACCTACAATCCCTTTGAGACCTACCAGGCAGGCTGTTTTCTGGTGGACGACGAAAGAATGAACCGGCCCGGCAGCGGTACGGACTCCCATATCAGAAAGTATGGACTTTTGAACATTGTCCGTGAGTATCTTGAAAATCTGCCTAAATCAGATCTGGCCTTTACCGGCGAACATGAAATTGTGGTTCTGTTCAGGAGAGAAGGGGGGGAGAGCCCGGCCTGCTTTTTCCCGGACACCCTGGATTTGCTCAACCATGCCTTAAAGACCCATTTGAACCTGACCCTTTCCATGGGGATGGGACAGGAGTGCTTAAGCAGGATGGATATTCCGGCAGGATTTGCACAGGCCAGGAGGATGGCGGCACTGCGCTTTTTTGACGGTCCGGCCGCCTTTCACTGTGGCAGGGAGGCAGCAGCAGGGCGCCCCTTCATGCAAAACGGAGCGTCCAGCGCAATATGCAGGAGCCATATTCAGGCAGGATGCCGGGGAGGCGTTCCGGCTGATTGACAGCTGGTTTGAGGAGATGGCAGGCTCCGGTCCTACGACCAGATTCAGCCATACGCCGGGGCGTGGTGGAG
>ENA-OQCK01000198-OQCK01000198.1-human-gut-metagenome-genome-assembly--contig:-NODE-198-length-36159-cov-3.866175_pt1 | contig 36159 bp, 49 predicted proteins | sample MGYA00242498_ERZ504578 | MGnify/ENA primary metagenome ERZ504578 (study PRJEB26092, sample SAMD00036229) | human gut metagenome | host: Homo sapiens | study: EMG produced TPA metagenomics assembly of...
ACCAGCCAGTCGATGATTACCTGGTCGAAATCATCACCACCCAGGTGAGTGTCACCGTTGGTTGACAATACTTCGAACACACCGCCACCGAATTCGAGGATAGAGATATCGAATGTACCACCACCAAGGTCGAATACGGCAACCTTCATGTCCTTGTGAGACTTGTCAATACCGTAAGCAAGAGCTGCGGCAGTCGGCTCGTTCACAATACGCTTCACTTCAAGACCTGCAATCTGACCGGCTTCCTTCGTAGCCTGGCGTTGGGAGTCTGAGAAGTATGCGGGGACGGTAATTACAGCTTCTGTCACTTCTTGTCCCAGATAATCCTCGGCAGTCTTTTTCATCTTCTGCAGAATCATTGCAGAGATTTCCTGCGGGGTATAGAGACGTCCGTCGATGTCTACACGCGGAGTATTGTTGTCACCCTTTACTACTTTATAAGGCATACGGCCGATTTCTTTCTGTACCTGGTCCCAGTTTTCGCCCATGAAACGTTTGATGGAGAAAACCGTACGGGTGGGGTTCGTGATAGCCTGACGCTTGGCAGGATCACCGATTTTACGTTCGCCACCATCAACAAATGCTACTACTGAAGGAGTGGTGCGCTTGCCTTCACTGTTTGCAATTACTACAGGTTCGTTACCTTCGAATACTGCAACGCAAGAGTTTGTTGTTCCTAAGTCAATACCAATAATTTTTCCCATGATCGTTATTTTTTTATTTGTTATTATTCTGTTTCGACGTCCGCCTCAGTGGCAGACGCCAATAAAAAGACAAACGTTGTGCCAAATTGTTCAGAGCAGCCGCAGATTTATACTTGTGGCAGTTTATCTGTCAGTTTGGCAGAATTAAAATCATTTTTTCTGTCGGAAATTACCATTTGTTAATTTCCATTCCATTCAAAAGCTCTACTTTTGTCGCCCGAATCAGAGATGATAAAACATGAACAACATTAATCATTTCCCTTGCATACCTTTAACCGTTCCTCCATGGAGAAAATATTGTTCCACCGTGGAGAAAATATCATTCCACCACGAGGGAAATATCGTTCCACCATGGTGGAACGATTAAGGATTAGTTAACATTGGGCTTAATCGTAGCAACGGAAATGATTGGTTTTCACATATTAAAGAAATAAATAAGATGAGTATGGAAAAGATGAGAGACAGTATCGACTTCAAGAACACGGACATCAAGACATTGTTCCGCAAACTATTGCTCCCTACTGTACTGGGGATGATTTTCTCCGCACTATTCGTTATCACCGACGGCATCTTTGTCGGAAAAGGAATCGGCAGTGATGCTTTGGCGGCGGTCAACATTGTGGCACCGCTATGGTTGTTTTCTACGGGTGTGGGACTTATGTTCGGCGTCGGCGCCTCTGTGGTAGCCTCCATTCATCTGTCACACGGAAAGGTCAAGGTGGCACGCATCAATATCACGCAGTCGGTAGTCATATCTTCCTTGTTGCTGATGTGCACCTCCACCCTATTCTGTTCATTTGCCCCGCAGGTGGTAAAGCTGCTCGGAGGGTCTGAACGGCTCACGCCATTGGCTGTGGAATACATGCTTTGGTTTGTGCCTTTCTCTCTGTTCACGGCATTGCTCAATTCGGGTATGTTTTTTCTGAGGCTGGACGGTTCGCCCAACTTCGCCATGATGTGCAATGTGGTGGCTGCCGTTCTGAACATCCTATTGGATTATCTGTTCATCTTCCCCTTTGGCTGGGGAATGTTCGGTGCTGCACTGGCAAGTGCCATAGGTACCACGGTAGGTGCATTGATGATAGTATTCTATCTGATGCGCCGCCGGTGCGCACTGCGCTTCCACCCCATTAAGATGAGCCGGAAAAGCATGCAACTGATGCGCCGCAACATTGGCTATATGTGCCGATTGGGTTCCTCCGCCTTCTTGTGCGAGGTGGCGATTGCCTGCATGATGTTTGTCGGCAACCAGGTGTTCATCCATTATTTGAAGGAAGACGGAGTGGCGGCATTCAGCATTGCCTGCTATTTCTTTCCTATTATATTTATGGTATATAATGCCATTGCGCAGTCGGCGCAGCGATTATCAGTTATAACTACGGCCTGAACGAGAGCCAACGTGTCTGCCGCGCCTACTTGCTGGCACTGAAAACGGCCATAGGCTGCGGTGTATGTTTTGCCCTGGTCACAATATTCTGCAGTCCTGAAATTGTCGGTATGTTCATAGACCGCAGTTATCCGGCTTATGACATAGCGGTAAAAGGGTTGCCTTTGTATGCCACCGGCTTCGTGTTCTTTGCCGTCAACATCGTATCCATCGGCTATTTCCAGAGTGTGGAGCGTGCCAAATACGCCACAGTTATCACCCTGCTGCGTGGTTTTATCCTGCTGACAGCCTGCTTTTTCGGACTGCCCCTGCTATTGGGAGACCGGGGAATCTGGCTTGCCACTCCTCTTGCAGAAATGCTGACAACCCTCTTTATCCTCGTGATTTACATATCCGGGAAAAAGGAACATAAAGAAAAATCCGTATCTTTAGACAAGATGGGCTGCACCCCAACATAACTTTTTCATGCAAGCATAAAGTCCTGTCTTCGGTTTACACTATCTTTGCAGCATGGAAACTATGATAAAGAAATTCTGCAAGAAGTATAAACTACCGGAAAACACTTTGCACGAACTTCTGTCACACATGGCAGAAGTTCGTTTCAGCAAGGGAGAACTCATTATCAGCGAAGGGGAAAGGAACAGCAACTTCTATCTTTTGAAGAAAGGCATCTGGCGCGCTACTACCTGACAGACGGCACGGAAAACTCCCTTTGGTTCGCCGCACCGGGCGACACAGCTTTCTCATCGTGGGGATATGTGGACAGCGAGGTTTCCCTCATCAACATCGAATCGGTGAATGAAAGCATCGCCTATTGTATCAGTAAGCCTGAGCTGGAAGCCCTTTTTTCGCATTCCATAGACATGGCCAACTTCGGCAGAAGAATCTTTGAGCGGGAAATTCTGTCGGTAGACAGTTCCACAGTAGCCTACGGCACCCCTCCCACTGCCAAAGAAAGGTACATGACGCTGATGGAAGAGAATCCGGAACTGCTGCAGGATGTACCGCTCAAGTATCTGGCTTCTTATCTCTACATCACTCCGCAATCCCTGAGCCGGATACGCGCAGGATTAAAGAAAAAGTAAAAGACCTTTTTATGTCAAGATGCAAAAAAGGCTCTTAGCAGATTATTTCTGTAAGAGCCTTTTTTATTTCAACCTATCTTGTCAGTTCTTCACCAACACCATCACCAGGTTATTGTCAGCATCGTACAGCCCGATGCCTCCGCCTGCCAGCTTGCCAAAAGACTGAACGGAATTCAAGGCTTTCAGCACACGGTCTTCCACCTCCATATCAGGGCATGCATCATGGTACTGATAACTTGCGGGAAAGAGATTGCCGACGGGTTTCATCATCAACCTGGAAAGCGCCGTTAATCAGATTGCAACCCGCATTGCCGTGCAAGCGCTTTTCTGCAATATTAAATTCAATGAACGGCTGCTTCTCCATTCCGTCGGGAATAGCCTCGCCCGCAGCCTCACTAATTATCCACTTTCCTTCCAAATCAGACAACTTGGAAACGGATTCTTTCTTCTGCAACACGACTATGGGACGATTGGAAGCACCGCATAAAGCTATATTTTCCTTTCCCAGCTTCTTATACTTTTTCACTTTGTTCAAAGCCGACAACACATTATTTTCTACAGTCATATCCGGACAAGCCATACGGGTACTTGCCAAAGCGCCAAGGTCAATCGTGCCGGGCTTGGCATTCACGTCAAACGAACCATCATACGGTTGCAACCACTGTTGCCAAATACTTTTCCAGTCTTTGTGTCAAAACCGATATAGGGAAATTCCTGACCCGGAGCAGGGACTACGGCAGTACCATTCACTTCAATAATATTCCACTCACCGCTGATGGAAGAAAGAGTTGCAGCATTTTTGGTTGATGCACAAGAAGACAAGCCCATCAACACGCTTGCCATGCATAGGGAAACAAATACTTTTTTCATTGTTATTCGTTGTTTAAGTTAATTTATTCAAGGGGCAAATATATAGAAAATAACCCAAATGCAAGTAATTTGTTTAATATTTGAAGCATTTGCCCCAAAGTATTTAGCAGGATTTTAATGTTTATCTAAGAATTAACCCTTATATTTGCTCTCCGTATTTTTTATAAACCTAATATAATAATATAGTACAAAGAAATGGGTAAAGTTCTTATTATCGGTGCAGGCGGTGTAGGTACCGTTGTTGCGCACAAAGTGGCTCAAAATCCTGATGTGTTTACAGAAATCATGATAGCCAGCCGCACCAAGTCCAAATGTGACGCTGTTGTCAAGGCAATCGGTAACCCGAACATCAAAACCGCCCAGGTAGATGCCGACAGCGTGGACGAACTGGTAGCACTCTTCAATAGTTTCAAACCCGAAATCGTCATCAACGTAGCCCTCCCCTACCAAGACCTCACCATCATGGAGGCTTGTCTGCAAAGTGGAGTCAACTATCTGGATACCGCCAATTATGAGCCGAAAGATGTTGCCCACTTTGAATACAGTTGGCAATGGCTATAAGAAACGCTTCGAAGATGCCGGACTGACCGCCATCCTCGGTTGCGGTTTCGACCCGGGAGTGAGCGGCATCTATACTGCATACGCCGCCAAACATCATTTTGACGAAATACAATATCTGGACATCGTAGACTGCAATGCCGGAAATCATCATAAAGCATTCGCCACCAACTTCAATCCGGAAATCAATATCCGTGAGATTACACAGAACGGCCGCTATTATGAAAACGGAGAATGGGTGACAACCAAGCCGCTGGAAATCCACAAAGACCTGACTTATCCGAACATCGGTCCGCGCGACTCCTACCTGCTTTATCACGAAGAACTGGAGTCTCTGGTGAAGAATTTCCCCACCATCAAGCGTGCACGCTTCTGGATGACGTTTGGACAAGAGTATCTAACCCACCTGCGCGTTATCCAGAACATCGGCATGGCACGCATAGACGAAGTGGAATATAACGGCATGAAGATTGTTCCGCTGCAATTCCTGAAAGCCGTCCTCCCCAACCCGCAAGACCTGGGCGAAAACTACGAAGGCGAAACATCCATCGGTTGCCGCATCCGCGGACTAAAGGATGGCAAAGAGCGTACCTACTATGTATATAACAACTGTAGCCACCAGGAGGCCTACAAGGAAACCGGTATGCAGGGCGTAAGCTATACCACCGGTGTGCCCGCCATGATTGGTGCCATGATGTTCCTCAAGGGATTGTGGAAAAAACCGGGTGTATGGAATGTTGAAGAATTCAATCCGGACCCATTCATGGAACAGCTCAACAAACAAGGCCTGCCTTGGCATGAGATTATCGACGGAGACTTGGAAGTTTGAAATTAATGATTAAACATTAATCATTATCCACTAATCATTAAACATTAACAAAGTGAATATAGGAGATAAAGCACCCGAAGTATTGGGTATCAACGAAAAAGGTGTAGAAATCCGCTTGAGCGACTATAAGGGAAAGAAGATTGTACTTTACTTCTACCCCAAAGACATGACATCCGGCTGCACGGCACAAGCCTGCAACCTGCGGGATAATTATGCCGACCTGCGCAAAGCCGGTTATGAAGTCATCGGCGTCAGTGTGGACAGCGAAAAGTCACACCAGAAATTTATTGAGAAAAACAATCTGCCTTTTACCCTGATTGCAGACACCGACAAGAAGCTGGTAGAACAATTCGGAGTATGGGGCGAAAAAAGCATGTATGGCCGCAAATATATGGGAACGTTCCGCACAACTTTCATCATTAATGAAGAAGGTATTGTAGAGCGTATCATCACTCCGAAAGAAGTGAAGACCAAAGACCATGCGGCACAAATTTTATAATCATTAAACATTAACAACGTGGCAAAAAAAGACGAACTGAATTTTGAAAATGGCAGCAATCTGGCATCGGGCGAAAAACTGAAAGCCTTGCAGGCTGCCATGGACAAGATAGAAAAGAGCTTTGGTAAAGGCTCTATCATGAAAATGGGCGACGAAAGCGTCGAACAAGTAGAAGTTATTCCCACAGGTTCCATCGGCCTCAATGTGGCTCTTGGCGTGGGAGGATATCCCCGCGGACGTATCATCGAGATTTACGGCCCGGAATCTTCCGGTAAGACAACCCTTGCCATTCATGCCATCGCTGAAGCGCAAAAGGCAGGAGGCATTGCCGCATTCATTGATGCAGAACATGCTTTCGACCGCTTCTATGCAGCAAAACTGGGTGTGGATGTGGACAATCTGCTGATATCACAGCCGGACAATGGCGAACAAGCACTGGAAATCGCAGAGCAACTGATCCGTTCCTCCGCTATTGACATCATTGTAGTGGACTCTGTGGCTGCCTTAACCCCGAAAGCTGAAATTGAAGGCGATATGGGTGACAACAAAGTAGGTCTGCAAGCCCGACTCATGTCACAAGCCTTGCGTAAACTGACGGCAGCTGTCAGCAAAACACGCACCACTTGTATCTTCATCAACCAGTTGCGCGAAAAAATCGGTGTCATGTTCGGCAATCCCGAAACAACTACCGGCGGTAATGCACTGAAGTTCTATGCCTCCGTACGTCTTGACATCCGTGGAAGCCAAGCCATCAAGAACGGCGATGAAGTAATCGGCAAGCAGACCAAAGTGAAAGTTGTGAAGAACAAGGTAGCTCCTCCTTTCCGTAGAGCGGAATTCGACATCATGTTCGGTGAAGGCATCTCCCGTGCAGGCGAAATCATTGACTTGGGTGCAGAGCTTGGCATCATCAAGAAAAGCGGTTCATGGTTCAGCTATAACGAGACGAAAATTGCCCAGGGACGCGACGCCGCCAAGCAGGTCATCCTTGACAATCCGGAACTGGCAGAAGAGCTGGAAGGGCTTATCTTTGCAGAATTGAGAAAAGACAAATAACAAAAAAACTTGCCAATAGAAAAACAAAACATTCTATTGGCAAGTTTCCCTAAAAAGGTTACCGCTTCCTATTCCATTTTTTCCAAACGTTCTTCCAAAGCCTCCATGCTTTTTTCAAAACGTTTCCATGTATCGGTATCCATTTGTTCTTTCAGATACTTGTTGTCTTTCAGTTTAGCTACATTTTCCAGCCTTTCAATGCCAGTTCTTGCGAATGCTTCAATTCTCCAAGCCAATCGCGGTTCTTCAGCTTCTCTATCTCCGCCCAGTTTATATCCGGAAGCTGTATATTCACATTGTTCCCATTCCAGCTGGTATTCTGATACATCATGATATTCTGTATATCCTTCAAAGTCATATCACCTTCCAAATAAACAAATTTCAGAGTGGCTGCACCATCTACAATCATAATCAGCTCCTTCACCTTTTCCCCTTTACGGCTCATGTAGAATTCAGAACTGGAGACTGTTCCCTTCTGCTTCATCAGCAATTCATATCTGGAAGACTGCACCAAAGAACGAAGATCCTTACGCATTTCTTTCTTTACATTATTATCCATTGTAGAAAGTACCTGCACAGAGTTCAACTGTCCGGACACTTTCCCAATATAAACATCTTTAGTAAACAAGTTGGGATTCGTTTCTATCATTGCCTTGGATATGTAGACGGACGACACGCCTTTCATATCTCCATACTTGTTGAATAGGTTCTTCTGTGCCTGGCAAAGCAAAGGCAACATCAGCAGTACACCTGCCAAAATAATTTTCATTGTTTTCATATCAGATTATTGTTGAATTTCTTTTCTTACTTCCTGGTTCACCTTCGTTACGTCTATCCGCGTTTCCTCTATCTGCTCAATTCCCTTGTTCAGATTCGCAGACACCTCGATTAAAGTGGCCTGCAATGCCTTATAAGCAGCTTCCGGATCAGAGAAAGTGTCCTGAGGTGTAGGAGGACGCATATCCTCTCCCATGTTCGTAATGCCATAACCTACACCTACAAGAACCAGAATGGTGGCAGCAATACCTCCTATCCAGCGCCAATTACGTTTGGCCTTGTTCCGGTGGAAAAAACGTTGTTCCTCTTCAGCCTTTTCATCAATCATCCGGCTCAGTTTATCCTCCAATCCGGCGGGAACATTATCCACCACTTTCCCGGGAAAAAGCTGAGAAAGAGTTTCTTGTCCTTCTGCAAGTGCTCGGGCACTTCTTCGGTTCTGAAAGCTTCCTTCAACAACTCTTCTTCCTGCTCGTTGGTATTCCCTTCATAAAATTCGGCGAGCAGCCTTTCAATTTCCTCGACTGTCATAGTTACTCCATTTATTAAATTCCTCACGTATCTTTTTTCTTGCCCGGGACAACAGTACACGGACATTGGTAGCATTCAATCCCGTGACCTGCTCTATCTCTTCATAAGAACATCCCTTGACATCACGCAACGTTACTATTTTCTGCTGTTGCACCGGCAGATGGGCAATGATGTGCCTTACCTGCTGCGCTTCATCCCTCACTTCAAAGTTATCTGCTTGAGACATATTATGCACTTCGGCCAACTCCACACTCTGTCTGCTCAAAGTATACTTTCCCGAACGAAGCAAATCAAAGCACATATTTTTCACCAGAGTAACGCTGAATGCTTCCGGATTACTGATAATGGCCAGTCCTTCCCGCTTGTCCCACAACTTCAGATAAGCTTCCTGCACCAAATCTTCAGCATCGGCAGCATTCTCCAATAGTCTATAAGCTATGCAGTACAACTTGCGATGATATGGCAGAAACTCTTTTTTAAAACTTTCAGCGTCCATGGGCTATTTATCAATAGTAGATTCCTGTTTATACCCTTCAGACGTAGGAGGAAAGGATTTTGTTACACGGCCAGGAAGAAAAAATGGAAAAAAAATGAAAACACCAATAGCACCAGCCCAAGAGTGCGTTTATTTCAAGACATCAGCAATCCGCTTTTTAAGATTCAATTTTGCAATGTCTTCAGGCTTCAGCTCAAGCTCCACCAACACCTTCGCTGTGGAGAGTCTGTATTCCTGCTCTAACGTATCATAATTTATCTGTTCCTTATGAATGGAATACAACAAAGCAAAATCGTAGTTCAAGGCACGTGAGACATTATACAACGTATCCGTATCAATACTTTTTCTCGTAAGCATATAGTCTACACTTTGAGGCTTAACTTTCAGTCTTCGTGCAAGTTCCGCCTTGGTAACCTGCTGTTCAAGCATCACGTTCTTGATTATCTCTCCGATGTATATATTACTTTTTTCCATTTATATGAAGGTACAAATTAATCATTCATATTATAAGGAACACCAATACCAATTTGTCTGTATGTATCGTTCTTTTTATTCATAATTCGTTTGTTTTATCAAATATTTTATGATACTTTTGCAACATATTCATATAAACAAACAAATAATATCTGCTATCATGAATTTACTGACATGTATTCTCATAGCCATCCCTATCGGCATTATTTTTATTATGCTATGGATATACAATGACTACCGGAAATATAAGAAGAAAAATAAGCTGGCCATTTTGCTGTTTCTCCTATTTCCAACCACTTTATCTGCACAATACGTTGATGCGGGATGCCAAGTATCCTTTAAATGGCTGGAGAACCAAAAAGGAAAATTAGAGTATACAAAAGATGGGGTTGCTTATAAGTTTATTCCAAACGACTCCCAATGGGAAATTATAATTTGCAACAACTCTTCAGAAGATATCCGAATAAACTGGAAAAATATGCAATTCATTGTGGATGGAAGAAGCTCAGAAGTCAAATACCCCATACTGGCAGAAGCGGAAACTCCCTTTGCAATTATAAAAAGCCAGGCAGAAACAAGCCAAAAGATTGGTGTGACAACTTATACGGCAAATAACTCTCAAATATACAACAAGAAAGATATTCGGAAAGGAAGGAATTCCTCCATTACCATTATCCTTCCCATATCTATCGGTAAGCACCCTCAATTCTTCACCTCTTTCGACTTTATCATCAAAAAAGTGAACTAACTATGACTTCTCAAGATATAAAAAAACAGCTGAAAGAACCACATTTCTGGAACATTGTATTAACTGGTCAGCACGCCGAACCGAGGACAAAAGCAATGCTGGAAGCAAAAGGTATCATAACCTGGCTTCCACTTGCTCCGGTCCGGCGTCAATGGGGAAGGATATTAAAAGAAATACACACCCCGGTTATCCCGAGATGTGTATTCGTCTATATATCCAATGAGGAAAGAAATACGTTGCAAAAATCCTACCGACTTCTTCCACCGGAAGTTATACTTCAAGAACTGCCGGACCGATGCAATCAGAACAAGTAGATATATGCCAACGTGCTCACACTAATCACTATCCACAACAAGGTGCCTTGTATCAAGGGCTTGATGCCTACTGCCTTCAGTACATCACGTGACAGAGAGGCACCGATAAAGAACAGAGTGATAGTCAGCGTCTTGCGAGCCAAAGAATTGATTCCCTCCCCAATCATGCACCCGTTTCGGTAGTGCCCAGCACATAAGTATTGAAAATCATAGCCAGCACAAAGAAGAAGATGAACCAGGGAATACTGATTTTCTGTCCCTTACTCTTAAAGATGAACGAAGTTACCAGAGCCAAAGGAATAATCCATAAGGCACGTGTCAGCTTTATAGTCGTTGCCACCTTCAGGGCCTCCTCGCCATATGCGGCACCTGCCCCCACTACCGAACTCGTATCATGTATGGCAATGGCCGCCCATGTGCCGAACTCATGCTGGCTCATGTTCAAAGCGTGGCCTATCACCGGGAAAACAAACAATGCAATGGCATTCAATATAAAGATGGTGCCCAATGCCACAGACATCTCGCTATCCTTTGCCTTCAACACCGGCCCCACAGCCGCAATGGCACTGCCTCCGCAGATAGCCGTACCGGAACTGATAAGATAGGAAGTGTCACGGTCCACTTTCAAGAACTTACGCCCTATGAGCCAGCCTATGAGCAATGTCCCCACTACAGAAATAATCGTGAACTCCATTCCCTCCTTACCCGAAGCCAGGGAAGCCTGCAGATTCATTCCAAATCCTAACCCTACCACAGAGTATTGCAACAGGTACTTTGAAGTCTTCTTATTGAACTTCGGATGTGCCTGCCCACACAGCAACGCAAAGGCCAACCCTAAGAACAACGCCAACGGCGGAGTGACCCACGCCGAATAGGCATGCATACCGGGCACATAATCCAGCAGCAGAAAGAAGGAGAGGACAACCAGAAGAGATACATAAATAAATTTATTATTACTTTGAAGAAAAGGCATATTAATGCTTTTAGCCAAAACTCGATTTGAAGCCATACTGTTTATTTTACTATTATTACTAATGTTTATTCCTTAATTTTCCGGGTGCAAAGGTAGTTCTATTTTAGTACACCCGCCAATCGTTTCTACTTATAGACTATAACTTATTGTTATCGGGACATAAACATATAGTTCATAAAGGCTTGTGACAATCCTCCTTCCTGCCCTTGCAACTGGACAAAGCAGAAGTCGCGAAGCATGGGCATATCCTTTATCTCGACCACGCGGAAAGTGCCTGCAGCCAGTTCCTTGCAGATGGAACGGATAGACACGATTCCCATGCAATCGGAGTTTTCAAGAAAGAGCTTGATGCTTTCGGTACTACCCAGGTACATCAGTACATGGAGTGAGGCAAGCTTGACGCCGTGCTTCTGGAGCGAGCGTTCTATCACATCCAACGTACCAGAACCACGCTCACGAAGCACTAAAGGAATAGCGAGCAAATCCTGGGGAGTAATCTCTTCGGGCAATTGTAAACGGCTTTTGGAATGGACTACCGCTACCAGTTCATCCTCAAGAAAAGTAGTGTACTTCAGATTGGGAAGGCGGAAAACCCCTTCCACCAATCCCAAGTCAATGCGGTGTTCCTGCAAAGCGGCTTCTATTTCCCGGGAATTTCCATTGAGCAAGGACAAGTTGACCTGCGGAAACTTGCCGATAAAACTGCCCAGCAACGGAGGAAGCACATACTGCGCAATGGTAGTGCTGGCTCCCAACTTGAGTTCGCCAATATATTCGTTATGTAACAAGTGCATTTCATATTCCAGCCGTTTATAGTCCTCCAATATCCGTTCGCAATGCTCCAAAAGCAGCCGGCCTGACTCGGTCAAACTGATTTTACTTCCCTGCCGGTCGAAAAGCCTCGTCTGATAAGTGGCCTCCAGCTCCTGGATATGCTTGGTTATAGCCGGCTGACTTACAAACAACTCTTGCGAAGCCTTTGTAAAACTCAAGTTCTTGGCAACAGACTGGAACACTTTTAAACGGAAATCACTCATATACTTCTTATATCTTATAACTCGTCAGACTTGATGCCGAAAGCATGCGCCAAAGAATAAAACACCGGCTCCAGGCGGCAATACACCGGGTTCAGAGGTTCCTCCGTAATGAAGTACACAGCTTTGCCCCGTTCTTCCTCATTCTTGTCTTTGAAGAAACCCGCCAGCTTCTCCTCCACTCCATTACCATATACCTGATGGAAAGGCAACAGCATCAAACACTTCACATCCGCAGAATCAAGTGCCAGGTTCATCAGGTCAAGAAACAACTCTTCGGTAGAGACTAAACCGGAAGAGGTGACGGAAGAAAATGCAAATTCGCCCAGCGGCGTACGGCATGCCTGGTGATTCAGTTTATTCACATCGGATGGTTCACAACACTTCAGCACGTCCGCTGCCGGAGTATGCACCAGCAACACTTCCACCTCATTTTCTTGTTCTCTCAAGCCGGCGTCCAATGCCAGATAGCTCAACCATGCCGGCAGGTCAACATCGGGTAGCTTCCGTCCCAACTTACCTTCCAAAAAGTTCTTTGCACCATATACCACTTCATTCAGAAATGCAACATCTATCAATATCACATTTGCCGGAAACTTTATCTTATCCTCCATTATCTTCTATTTTAATACGTGATTATACATAATGCTCCTCTGCAAGCGGAGCTCCGAAAACCTACCACACAGAAAGCACAAAACTTTGAAGCAGTAAAAGTACGACAAATTTATCAATAACTTGTATCATCCCAAGCAATTAATCTATATCTCCGAAGCGGAAAGAGAATATCCTTCCCCCGCAACACGGAAACCTTGGAGCTGGAACACGAAGACTTAGCTACTAAAACATATAGGCCCTCACTACATAAGATGTGCATCTCGTACTACATGAGATGTACACCTCGTACTACATGAGATGCACATCTCATGCATGACATCCTTATTTGCCCTTCTCTTTAACCAATAGAGTTTAATACGAAAAGGAACTTTGCTCCAACTTCTTATCTAAAGAAGTAGAAAGAAACAAAACGACTGATTTACAGACAATTTGTCATTTTACATATTTTATATGCAGACAATTTGTCCGAAATGTGCCAATGGCAAATCTTTTGCGCCTTCCCAAGTGTTATGAAACTGATAAAATAGAAAGGAGAACAAAATATGAACTTAACAACTTTACCATTAAAGCGCAAGAAGCAGTGCAGGAGCTGTGAACCTGGTACAAAGCCGTGGACAGCAGGCCATCGAGCCCGTGCATGTACTTCAAAGCGTGATGAAAGTAGGTGAAAATGTCACCAACTTCATCTTCCAGAAGCTGGGCATGAACGGTCAGCAGATAGCACTTGTACTGGACAAGCAAATTGATTCTCTGCCCAAGGTATCCGGCGGAGAGCCATACCTGAGCCGTGAAACGAACGAAGTGTTCCAGAAGGCCACCCAATATTCCAAGGAAATGGGTGATGAATTCGTCTCCCTGGAACCGGTACTGCTGGCTTTGCTGAATGTGAAAAGCACTGCATCCACCATTCTGAAAGATGCCGGGATGACGGAACGCGAACTGCGGGAAGCCATCAACGAACTGCGAAAAGGAGAAAAAGTAACTTCACAATCCAGCGAAGACACTTACCAGTCATTGGAAAAGTATGCCATCAATCTGAACGAAGCAGCCCGCAGCGGCAAACTGGATCCCGTCATCGGCCGTGACGAAGAGATACGGCGTGTCCTGCAGATTCTGAGCCGGCGTACCAAGAACAACCCGATTCTTATCGGTGAACCGGGTACCGGTAAAACGGCCATCGTAGAGGGACTTGCCCACCGTATCTTGCGTGGAGACGTCCCCGAGAACTTGAAGAACAAACAAGTCTACTCCCTGGATATGGGTGCACTGGTGGCCGGCGCCAAGTACAAAGGCGAATTTGAAGAACGTCTGAAGGCCGTTATCAACGAAGTTAAGAAGTCGGAAGGAGACATTATCCTCTTCATTGATGAAATCCATACCCTGGTGGGTGCCGGCAAGGGGGAAGGCGCCATGATGCCGCCAACATCCTGAAACCCGCCCTGCACGCGGTGAACTGAGGAGCATCGGGGCCACTACCCTCGATGAATATCAGAAGTATTTCGAAAAGGACAAAGCGTTGGAACGCCGCTTCCAGATTGTCATGGTGAACGAACCGGATACACTGAGCACCATTTCCATTCTGCGTGGTCTGAAGGAACGTTATGAGAACCATCACCACGTACGGATTAAAGACGATGCCATCATCGCCGCCGTAGAGTTGAGCAACCCGTTACATCACCGACCGTTTCTTGCCGGACAAGGCTATCGACCTGATGGACGAAGCCGCTGCCAAACTGCGTATGGAAGTCGATTCAGTACCGGAAGAACTGGACGAAATCTCGCGCAAGATAAAGCAGCTGGAGATTGAACGCGAAGCCATCAAGCGCGAAAACGACAAGCCCAAACTGGAACAAATCGGCAAAGAACTTGCCGAGCTGAAGGAGCAGGAAAACTCGTACAAAGCGAAATGGCAAAGTGAAAAGACCCTTGTCAACAAAATCCAGCAGAATAAGGTGGAAATAGAGAACCTGAAGTTCGAGGCCGACAAGGCTGAACGGGAAGGCGACTATGGCCGGGTGGCCGAAATACGCTACGGCAAACTGCAAGCGCTGAACCAGGAGATTGAAGAAACGCAGCAAAAACTGCACGAGATGCAGGGCGACAAGGCCATGATTAAAGAGGAAGTGGACGCTGAAGACATCGCCGACGTAGTATCCCGCTGGACCGGCATACCGGTAAGCAAGATGCTGCAAAGCGAAAAGGACAAACTGTTGCATCTGGAGGCGGAACTGCACCAGCGGGTTATCGGGCAGGACGAAGCCATCGAGCCGTATCCGATGCCGTACGACGCAGCCGTGCCGGACTGCAAGACCCGAAACGTCCTATCGGCTCATTCCTTTTCCTGGGAACCACCGGTGTAGGTAAGACGGAATTGGCAAAGGCGCTGGCGGAGTTCCTCTTTGACGACGAGACAATGATGACCCGTATCGACATGAGCGAGTATCAGGAGAAACACAGCGTTTCCCGTCTGGTTGGAGCGCCTCCGGGATATGTGGGCTACGATGAAGGTGGACAACTGACAGAAGCCGTAAGGCGGAAACCGTATTCTGTCGTCCTATTCGACGAAATCGAGAAAGCGCATCCGGACGTATTCAACATCTTGCTGCAAGTGCTGGATGACGGACGTCTGACGGACAACAAAGGGCGTACGGTCAACTTCAAAAATACGATTATCATCATGACCTCCAACATGGGCAGCGGCTATATCCAAAGCCAGATGGAGAAGCTCAACAGTAGCAATAAGGAGCAAATCGTAGAGGAAACCAAAAAGGAAGTGATGAATATGCTGAAAAAGACCATCCGCCCGGAATTCCTGAACCGTATCGACGAAACCATCATGTTCCTGCCACTGACAGAGCCCGAAATCAAGCAAATTGTGGTGCTCCAAATCAAGAGTGTGCAGAAGATGCTTTCCGGTAACGGCGTGGAACTTGTTCTGACAAATGCCGCCATAGACTTCCTTGCCAATGCAGGGTATGACCCTGAATTCGGCGCCCGTCCGGTGAAACGTGCCATCCAGCACTATTTGCTGAACGACTTGTCGAAGAAGCTGCTGGCTCAGGAAGTAGACCGCAGCAAGCCTATTACAGTGGATGCCAATACCACTGACGACGGACTGGTTTTCAGAAATTAAAAGCAATCCGTATCCCCCAATAAAAGAGGCGATTCCCGACTATTGAGAATCGCCTCTTTTATTTTGTATTTCAATCCTTCTCCGATTACTCGGCCTTGCTTTCCTCCTTCGTTTCTGCCGCAGGAGTTTCTTCAAAATCCGTCATACCGCTTGCCACCAGCAAATTATACCAAACAATCAATTTCTTGATGTCGGACGGATATAGCGGTCGCGATCGAAGGTAGGCAATACCTCTGCCAGGTAAGCACGCAAGTCGTCAGCAGTAGCTTTCTTCAAATCCAGCACTACGGCAGCACCATTTTCCTTTTTCTTCATGGAAAGAAACACTTCCTTCAAAGGAACATCTTCCGTATCTGTATACATGGCGATATCGCCCAAAGAAATAATCTTCTCATTACCATAAGCAGGGAAACGCTTCTTGTCTGCAAGCGACTCTACAATCAACATATTTTTTCCCTGAGAAACAAGCTTATACAATCCCGGTTTACCGGAAATGGACAAAATAGTCTTCAACATAATATATTCTGTTTGATGATTAGTAGTTATTTTTTTCGGGGGGCAAAGATAATGTAAGCCGAAGACAATACAAAATAAGCTTGCTTATTTTTATTGTTAAGGAGATGCCTATTTGCGTAACAGATAGTGCATTTTTTCAGATAGCGAACCGATTAGCTCTAAAACTTGCGGAATCAATGGGGTTTCGCCATCATTTACAATGACAAAATCTGCATATTTACGCTTTTCTTCGTCATTCATCTGGCTACGGATACGCTTTTCTATCAATTCGCGCGAGGAAGCATCCCGCCGGACGGCACGTAAATGCGCACCTCTTCGGGCGCATAGACCATAACAATAGCATCCACTTCACCCGCAAACCCCGCTTCGACCAGAATGGCCGATTCTATACCGACAATGGGAAAGCGGTGCGGCATTGTGTCCACCGCCTGAAATCCTCCTTTACACGAGGATGCACAATACAGTTGATTTCTTTGGCATGCTCCGGACTGCCGAAAAGATAAGACGCCAACAAAGGCTTGTTCAGCGTGCCACCGGCATACACTTCCGCACCAAGCAAAGCTGACAAATCCTCGCGGATCAATGAATCGGATGCCATCAGCCTTTTCGTTTCCAAGTCCGAGATATAGACGGGAACACCCAGCACTTCCAACAGCCGGGATACCATACTCTTTCCGCTACCGATACCACCGGTTATACCTATCTTAATCGCCATAATCAGGAGAAACTTGCTCTATCAGAAAATCCACTTGTGCCGGATTGAAGCGTACCTGGCTCACCCCTTTCGGCAGATTCTTAATCTTTACCGTATACTTGTCGGAACCCAGACGGAGCAGTTCCTCATAGGACACGTAAATATGAAAATCATCAGCGTTAATCTGCCTGAAATGACTCAGACCAACCTGAAACGTGACCTGCACCTTGGAAGGGAAAGCGCGCAGCACCTTGTCGGCAGGAAAGTTAACGCCACGCAACGGCACCTCCACTGTCTTTTCCGTATAAATATCCACCGGAAGCATCATCTCAATGGAAGAAGGCACAAACTTCACACCTTTCTGGATACGCAGGGGGACTTGCTGCCTCAAGGTATCCGATATATCTTCCAGCTTCACCGGTTGCGTATAGGCAACAGCAATCGTATCCAGCACGCCTTGCGGCGCATACACCAATACGGAATCGGGACTGAATATCGTATCCGAAAGATAATACTCACGTCCGGCACTCAGCGTGCCGCGCAGCTTCACCGGCACCAGTTTGGAGGCTCCCGTCGAATAGATGTACTCCAATGTATCCGGCTTCATGGAAAGCAGGCGGGTAGAGGCATTCAGCTGGTTCAGCACTTTCTTTTCAAACTGCGAGGGATATATCCTTACTTGATTATCCACGCCCTTATAATCGGCATAATCGAGAATAACGGGATAAAAGCTCTTTCCCAACATATAGTTGAGCAGTACCGTTCCCTTATCCTTTACCTTGATACGGAGTTCTGAAGCAGGTTCAGAGGTAATCACCACATTATTGGGCACTCCCTTCAGCCGCACCGGTATAGAAAAGTCCGCCTCATAGTCGTTGTTCAAGGTCTGCAAGAGCCAGAAGCCACCGGCTACAAAGAAAAAAAACAAAAAATGAAGAACTCCCTGCTTTTATCGCTAAGCAGAAAGTCCTTCACTTCTCTTGATATCTTCAGATATGTACGTTGTATGTTCCTACGTTCAAACATAGGCTCACATTTCTATTATTTAGATGCCTGACTGCTGTTCGCATCAGCAGCTGCAGCAAAAATAGAATTCTTGTCTATACGAATCTTAACGTTAGAAGCGATTTCAAGCACCACATCATTGTCGTTGATTTCCTTGATAACACCATGGATACCACCAGCTGTGATTACTTTCTGATTCACTTGAAGCGATTTACGGAAGTTTGCTATTTCCTTTTGCTTCTTGTTTTGAGGACGAATCATAAAGAAATACATAATAACGAACATGGCTATCAGCATAATCCACATCATGCTACCACCACCGGCAGGGCCTGCAGCGGGAGCCTGCAGGAAGAATACAGTCATTAAGTTCATAAATACTCAGTTTTGGTTTCTATTATTAAACAAAGGTATTAGTTTTTCGTTAACTTACCTTCTTTTTTTAATTGATTAACTATTCCATCCAATGTACCGTTCACGAAGCTGCCACTTTTGGCCGTGCTGTAAACTTTGGCAATATCGACATATTCGTTCAACGAAACACTCACCGGAATGTTCGGGAAACTTAATATTTCGGCCAAGGCACACTGCATGATTACAACATCCATAAAGGCTACACGGTCCAAGTCCCAATTACGCGTATTCTCGCTGATGAGGTGACGGTAATAGTCACAGTTCAAGATGGCACGGCGGAACAAACGGCGTGCAAATTCCTGGTCTTCCTCATCCTTGAACTCTGGTAGAAGTTCCTGATTGGCACCATTCTTCTCTTCAAAGCGCTTGATGGTTTTCAGTACGAAAGTATCCACAATCTCCTTGTCGTCATTCCAGTAGAGGCTCTGGTCTTCGAGCACATTGTCCAAGGCTTCGTTGTTGAAGACAAAAGTCTTATACAGCTTTCTCCACAATTCACGGTCGTATTCGTAAGAATTGTCCGAAGAAGCCATATATTCCTTATATATATCTGATTCCACAATTTTCTCATACAATCCCTTGACAAAGTCTTCATCATTGGCCACGTGCGCTTTTGGTTGGCAATGAATTCCGTCAATTGTTTGTTCACTTCCAACTGGGCTATGAACTTGTTTTCCACAAATTTCATGTTGGGATACAGCTCCTCGGCAGTGGGAGCCAGCTTAGCTTTTGCCGCATCAATACGTTTTTGTGCGTAGTTCGTCAAAGCTATCATCAGCATCAGCAGGTAGTTGTAGAGGTCGTATGCCTTTGAAAGGCTAAAGAACAATTCTTTCTCCGCTGAGTCTAAATTTTTACTGCCATTCTGATAATAAGCATATACAATCTGTATAATCTTAAGACGAATAAGAACTCTGTTGATCATAATTCTAAAGTAAATACTAGTGTTTTAACAAGGCGCAAAAGTAGGCATTTTTAATGAGTTTACATAAATAAATCACATTTTTTAATGCAGATATTGATTATCCGGTCTTTTTCTTTTGACAGTTTAAAAAAAATCGTCAATTTTGAGCCCGATAAAGAGCTAAAAGCTACGAGATACGAGTTTTAAGGTGATAATATCAAAATTGAGACCTATTATAATATGGAAGACTTTAAGAAGAAAAACGCAGCGGACATGAATGACAAGGAGATTGTATTCTCCCAATCCATCAAAGCAGGTAAGCGCATCTACTATTTAGACGTCAAGAAAAACAGAAAAGACGAAATGTTTCTCGCCATCACGGAAAGCAAGAAGATTGTGATGGGCGAAGGAGACGACTCGCAGGTAAGTTTCGAAAAGCACAAAATCTTTCTATACAAAGAGGATTTTGAAAAGTTCATGAACGGACTTCAGCAAGCCATCGGCTTCATCCAGGAACAGCAAGGCTGCTATACAAGACATACCACTGACGAAGAGGCTGAAAGTCCCGAAACGGGAAAAGAAGAACTGCCGAAAGAGGAAAAAGCGTCTTCATTGGAAGGAGAAATCAAGATAGACATTGAATTTTAAGTTATAACCTTTTGATAATTCAAAAAGAAGCTGTACTTTTGCACCGCTTTTTTGCAACATCGTGTGGCAAGCCACATCGTGTGATGGTGAATTAAGCAAAAAATTTACTTAATTTAGAGTAACACAAAAATTTTTAAAATGAAATCAATTGAAGTAAAAGGAACTGCAAGAACTATTGCAGAACGTTCTTCGGAACAAGCAAGAGCTTTGAAAGCTATTCGTAAAAACAACGGTGTACCTTGCGTACTTTATGGTGCAGGTGAAAATGTTCACTTCACTGTACCTGCAGAGGGTCTGCGTAACTTGGTTTACACTCCGCACATCTACGTAGTTGACTTGGTGATTGATGGCAAGAAAGTAAACGCTATCATGAAAGATATCCAATTCCACCCCGTAAAGGATACTATCCTGCACGTTGACTTCTATCAAATTGACGAGGCTAAGCCTATCGTTATGGAAGTTCCGGTACAGATGGAAGGTTTGGCAGAAGGTGTTAAGGCCGGTGGTAAGCTGGTACTCCAGATGCGTAAGCTGAAAGTAAGAGCTTTGTATAACGTAATTCCTGAAAGACTGATTATCAACGTTGCCCACTTGGGACTTGGTAAGACTGTTAAAGTTGGCGAATTGCAATATGAAGGATTGGAATTGCTGAATGCCAAAGAAGCTGTTGTATGCGCCGTTAAGCTGACTCGTGCTGCAAGAGGTGCCGCTGCTGCTGCAGGCAACTAATCGATTCTTTTCAAGAAAGACTAAATATTCGGGAACGCGGATTAACGCAGCCAACGCAGATTTCATACTGATTTCCGCGGAAGTTGCGATAATCCGCGTTCTTTTTACGGCTCACGAGAGTGTATAATTCACCACAGATTACACAGATTTGCACAGATAGACATCTTTGATTATCGGTACATTAAATTCATTCTGTGTTAATCTGTGTAATCTGTGGTGAATACTAGTTTTAACACCCTCATAAACAGGAAGCACTGACTATGAAATATTTAATTGTAGGATTGGGCAATATCGGCCCCGAATATCACGAAACCCGCCATAACATCGGATTCATGCAGTAGATGCTCTGGCCAAAGCAGCGGGTGCCACTTTTACCGACGGACGTTATGGTTTCACCACAACACTGTCAGTCAAGGGACGCCAACTGTTACTGCTGAAGCCTTCCACCTTTATGAACCTCAGCGGCAACGCCGTACGCTACTGGATGCAAAAGGAAAACATTCCATTGGAGAATGTGTTGGTAGTGGTAGATGACCTGGCACTGCCTTTCGGCACACTGCGCCTGAAAGGTAAGGGAAGCGATGCGGGACATAACGGCCTTAAGCATATTGCATCAACGCTGGGCACCCAGAATTATGCACGCCTGCGTTTCGGCATCGGTAATGACTTTCCCCGTGGTGGCAGATTGACTATGTGCTGGGACATTTTACCGATGAAGATTGGAAACAATGGGCGAGAGATTGGAAACAGCCGGAGAAATCATCAAAAGTTTCTGTCTGGCGGGAATAGATATCACCATGAATCAATATAACAAGAAATGAACGAAGCAGAATTGACAAATGGATGTGGGCCGTACGCATCTTCAAGACACGTACCATAGCCGCCGAAGCCTGCAAAAAAGGACGCATCAGCATCAATGGCGCACTGGCAAAGGCTGCCCGTACGGTGAAGCCGGGAGATGTCATACAGGTGCGCAAGCCTCCCGTCACCTATTCCTTCAAAGTGCTGCAAACCATCGAAAAGCGTGTCGGCGCAAAGCTTGTTGCCGAAATGATGGAGAATGTAACGACTCCGGAACAGTATGAACTGCTGGAGATGAGCCGTGTCAGCGGTTTCGTCAACCGTGCCAAGGGTACCGGACGGCCGACGAAAAAAGACCGCCGGAGTCTGGAAGAATTTACAGAACCGGAATTTCTGGATGATTTCGACTTTGAATTCGATTTTGAGGAAGAGTAAAATAAGGGAAAGATTATGAGCGAGAGAATAATTAAATGGGGATTCATCGGTTGCGGAGAAGTGACCAAATACAAAAGCGGACCGGCATTTCAGAAAATAGAGAACTCCGAAGTAGTGGCCGTCATGAGCCGAAATGGCGACAAGGCTAAGACCTACGCCAAGGAAAGAGGGATTCCCAATGGTACGACGATGCCCAGGAACTGATTGACGACGAAGAGGTGAACGCCGTGTACATTGCCACTCCTCCTTCTTCACATGCTACATACGCCATCATGTCCATGAAGGCAGGCAAACCGGTCTACATAGAGAAGCCGATGGCCGTTACCTACGAAGAGTGCTGCCGCATCAACCGGATTTCCAAGGAAACGGGTGTTCCATGTTTTGTCGCGTATTACCGCCGCTATCTGCCCTACTTCCTGAAGGTAAAGTCACTGGTAGAGGAGGGACATATTGGCAATGTCATCAACATTCAAATCCGCTTCGCCCAGCCTCCCCGCGACCTCGACCATAACAAGGAAAACCTGCCGTGGCGCGTGCAACCGGACATTGCCGGCGGAGGATACTTCTATGACCTTGCGCCCCACCAGATAGACTTGCTGCAGGAAATCTTCGGATGTATCCTCGAAGCCAGCGGCTACAAGAGCAACCGTGGCGGACTATATCCTGCCGAGGACACTCTAAGCGCATGTTTCCAGTTTGACAGCGGACTGGTGGGCAGCGGCTCCTGGTGCTTTGTTGCCCACGAATCCGCCCGCGAAGACCGTATAGAAATCATTGGAGACAAAGGCATGATTTGTTTCTCCGTATTCACCTATGACCCCATTGCGCTGCATACGGAAAGAGGACGTGAAGAAATCATCGTCGAAAACCCCACCTACGTCCAGCAACCGCTTATACAGGCAGTGGTAGACCACCTGCTGGGCAAGTCCGTCTGCAGCTGTGACGGCGAAAGCGCCACTCTCACAAACTGGGTGATGGACAAAATACTGAACAAGCTCTGATTAACGACTATGAAGGTGTGCCTAAAAACTATCAAGAAGTAAGATGCCTTTTGTTTTGTCACACCTCCATGTCGAAACCTTCGCCTTTCTGACTGACTAATTCGTACACATCGGCACTCTCGCCTACAACCCATACCACATCGCCTTCTACAAAAGGTTCATGCGGGTCGGGAGCATGCAGGGTCTCCCCTCCCCGCTCCACACCGGCAATCAGGCAGTGATACTTCTCGCGTATCCCTGCTTCCTTCAGGGTCTTGTTCAGGAAAGGAGACTGCCCGTCCACACAGAACTGGCGTAGAATCATCTCGCTCTTCTCTATCACATCCGTATTCATGGCAGACACCTTATCCATCTCCTTGCCGAAGATGTTCAGTTCCTCGTCCGTGGCAATCACTTGTATCTTGTCCTGTGGAAAAAGGCGGACAGACGCTCCGGGAATATTAATCCGTTTCTTGCCCCGAAGGATGGAGACCACATGGATGCCGTATTTCTTTCCGAAATTCAGCTCCGCCAATGTCCTGCCCACCCATGCCGACTCGCCGGGGATTTCAAAATCCGTCAGGTGCAGGTCGCGCGACAGCAGACGCCCCGCATACTCCGGTTTCTTCTCTCCCATATACTCGGCACGCATGTCGCGGTACCGCAGATTCTGGAAGAATGTCCTCTCTATCATGATGGACTGCTTCTTCAACTGGCGAGAGAGTATCATCAAAGTCACCAGCAGCACCGCCACTCCAAACACCAGACCGACGGACATCTTGAACAAACCGGCTATTACGAACATGACGAACGAAACGCCCAGCAGCAGACGCAGTACAATGGTGGCCACCAACGGTGCCCGGTTTCCACGGTTATCCTTCCATAAAGTCACGAATCTTCCGAGTGGTTCTTTTTAATCATGATGGCACGCAGGAACGGAGCTATACACAGAATGATGATAAAGGCAGCCAACAGAGAGCCCCATACCCCGGGCAGACTGTCGTGCACGAAAGGCACCAGAAAACGGAACGCCAAAGCTATCACCGCCACGCAAATGATGGAATACACCACCGTAATCCTGACCAGCGCAAATATCAGTTTCTTCCACAGACTCTCGTGGTTCATGGTCTGCGAACCTGAAGCATAGCGGGTCAAGAACTTTCTCCATTTTTCCGGCAAATGCGTATCCACAAGATTGGAAGCCGGTTCTGCCAAACGAATCATATAAGGAGTGAGGAAAGTGGTGATGACAGACACCGCCACCACAATAGGATACAAGAAATGGCTGGTGACATGCAGTGACACGCCCAGCGAAGCTATAATAAAGGCAAACTCACCGATTTGCGTCAGACTGAAACCGCATTGCATAGCCGTCTTCAGCGGTTGCCCTGCCAGCAGCACACCCAGCGTCCCGAAGAGGGATTGCCCGAGGATGACCGCCAGAGTAATCACGACAATAGGTCCCGCATACTCCACAATCATGGCCGGGTCTACCATCATGCCGACCGATACGAAGAAGATGGCGCCGAACAAGTCCTTGACCGGCTTCACCAGGCGCTCTATGCTCTCCGCCTCTACCGTCTCGGCAAGAATGGAGCCCATGATGAACGCGCCGAAAGCAGCCGAGAAACCCGTGTGCGCGGCCATCACCACCATACCGAAACAGAGTCCGAGAGAGACTATCAGCAAGGTTTCCTCGCTCATCAGCTTCCGGCACCGCTTCAGCAATCCGGGGATGAGGTATATCCCTACGACGAACCAAAGTATCAGGAAGAACAGCAGTTTGGCAATGCTCCCCAGCATCTCCGTACCCTCGAAGTTATGGCTGACTGCATCGTGGAGAGCATCACCATCAATACGATGGCAAGAATATCCTCCAGGATAAGCACACTGAGCACCAGCCCCGTGAACTGTTTCTTGCGCATCCCCAAATCATCAAACGCCTTATAGATAATGGTAGTGGACGACATGGCAATCATACCGCCCAGGAAGATACAGTCCATCCGTTGCCAGCCGAACCCGGTACCTACCGCCACTCCCAACAATATCATACAAAAGATGATGGTACACGCAGCAATAATCGCCACGCCTCCCACCTTCACAATCTTCTTGAAGCTGAATTCCAATCCCAGTGCAAACAGCAGGAAGATAACGCCTATATCCGCCCAGGTCTGTATATTAGCCGTGTCCATCACCGACGGTGTATAGGCCATGTGAGGCTGGCAAGGAATCCTGCAACTACATATCCTAACACCAGCGGTTGCTTCAATTTCTTAAAAAGCAGGGTCATAATCCCCGCACAAATCAATATCAGAGCTAAATCAGCTATCAAAGGGGCTAAATGTGACATAACACTACTTATCTATTAATCAGAGATATACAACTGCAAAACTCTGCAATACATCTGCAGTAGCTCTGCAATACATCTGCAGTGGCTCTGCAAAAGGTATGCAGTAACTTTGCAGCAGTTGTCTGTACGATTCTACAACACTCCTTTCGAGCTTGGCAGTCAAAGTGATAAATATCCCTTTTCACCGCCATCTTCAGCGCACGTGCCAGCGCCTTGAAGATGCCTTCTATCTTATGATGTTCGTTCTGCCCTTCGGCTTTTACATTAAGATTCATCCGGGCGGCATCACTCAAGGACTTGAAGAAGTGCAGGAACATTTCCGTAGGCATGTCGCCTATCTTCTCGCGCTTGAACCCGGCATCCCATACCAACCACGGGCGACCGCCGAAGTCGAGGCACACTGGCAGAGACAATCGTCCATAGGAAGGGCATAGCCGTAGCGTTCGATGCCGCGCTTGCTTCCTAAGGCTGATAAAGGCAGTCGCCCAGAGCAAGAGCGGTATCCTCGATGGTGTGGTGCTCGTCCACTTCGAGGTCGCCTTTCACACGGATGGTGAGGTCCATGCCGCCGTGCTTGCCTATCTGCTCCAGCATGTGGTCGAAGAAGCCCAGTCCGGTCGCGATGTCACAATGCCCGTTACCATCCAGATTCAAGGATACGTATATATCTGTCTCCTTGGTAGTACGACGTACTTCCGCCGTACGCTCACCGGCAAAGAGGAATTCGGCAACCTTATCCCAATCCCTGGTGGCGAGGGCGCAGTAATCTTCAAGTCCGTCACAAGCGGCACCGCCACCTTCGGAAACGGGTTTCAATGATGCCGTGTCATCTTGCAGAAGAATGGCACGGCAGCCCAGATTCTTTGCCAGTTCCACATCCGTAGGCCGGTCGCCAATGACGAAACTGTGGGACAAATCGTAGTCCGGGTTATCGAGGTATTTGGCAAGCATTCCGGTACGCGGCTTGCGGGTCGGTGCATTGTCGTCGGGCATGCTGCGGTCTATGCAGATGTCGTCGAAGGTGATGCCTTCGCCTTCCAATGTCTTCATCATCAGGTTGTGTGCCGGCCAGAAGGTCTCTTCCGGAAAGGAGGCGGTGCCGAGACCGTCCTGATTGGTCACCATTACAAAATCAAAATCCAGCTTGCTGCGGATGAAGCCAAGATTGCGCATCACTTCGGATAGAACTCCAGCTTCTCCAGGGAGTCCAGCTGATAATCAATGGGCGGCTCAATGACTAAAGTCCCGTCACGGTCTATAAAAAGTAGTTTCTTCATTTTAAAGGATATTTTTTTTGAGGGAATAAAGGGAGTTATCGGGAGTTAGAAGGAGGTAGAAGGAGTTAGAGGAGTTAGAGGCCAGTAGTTCTGCTTGCATAAGCATTACTTGTATAGAACAGCAGTATCGGCCTTTAACTCCCTTTTAATCCCTTTACCCCCCTTTTACTCCCTTTAACTCCTTCTACATATATTCCTTCAGCGCTTCAATCAATTTTTCATTCTCTCCTCTCGTTCCCACCGTCACCCGCAGGCAATTTCCGCAGAGTGACACGGAGTTACGGTTGCGGACAATGATACCCTTGCCTACCAGATAATTGTAAATCTTCACGGCATCCGTCACACGGGCAGGAAGAAATTGGCATGGGAAGGGAACATCTTCACCGTACATGGCAGTGCGGCGAACTCGGCTTCCAGATTCTCCCGTTCTTCTTTCAAGGTCTTCACCCAACGTTCTATTTCATAATAGCGGTGAAGCATTTCCACTGCCTGCTTCTGTGTCAGCTGGTTCACGTTATAGGGATATTTTATCTTACTGAGGATGCCGATAATCTCCGGTGAGGCAAATGCCATGCCCAGACGGATGGCAGCACATCCCCATGCTTTGGAGAAGGTTTGCAGTACAATGAGATTCGGATACCGATTCAAATTTTCGAGGAAGGAAGGTGCTTCGGAGAAGTCATTGTATGCCTCATCCAGTATCACCAACCATCAAACTGGCGAATCAGCGTTTCAATCTCGCTACGGAGCAGGTCATTGCCGGTAGGATTGTTGGGAGAGCAGATAAAAATCAGTTTGGTATGCTCATCCGCAGCAGCCAAAAGCTTGTCGGCAGAGAACTGGAAATCCTCATCGAGCAGCACCTTGCGGTACTCCACATCATTAACGTCGGCACAGACTTGATACATGCCGTAGGTAGGGTCGATAGCCACTACATTGTCCACACGGGGTTCACAAAAAGCACGGAACACCAAATCGATAGCTTCGTCACTGCCATTCCCTAAGAAGATGGAATCGGGACTCACCTTTTTAATTTTAGACAATTCTGTCTTTAACTCCCGCTGCATGGGGTCGGGATAACGGTTGTGCGGCATGTTATAAGGATTCTCGTTTGCATCGAGAAAAACGGATGCCGCAGCACCATTATATTCATCACGTGCTGAAGAATAAGGCTTCAGACGCCAGATATTCGGACGGGTAAGTTCTTGTAATGTTTTCACCATGTTATTTATGATTTGACAATTTACGATTAAAATTACTTTAAGCCATCAGCTCTCAATTTTCAACTTTCAATTTCCATTTCCATTTTCCAACTGCCCCAGTCTCACACTCACAGCATTCTTATGCGCATCCAGCTGTTCATTGGCAGCCATCAGCTCGATGGCAGGGCCGATGATATTTAATCCTTCCGGCTTTATCTCCTGAAAAGTTATCTTGCGGATAAAGCTGTCGAGGCTGACACCGCTGTATGCTTTGGCATAGCCGTTTGTCGGCAGGGTATGGTTTGTGCCCGAAGCATAATCTCCCGCACTCTCCGGAGTAAGAGAACCCAGGAATACGGAACCGGCATTCACGATACGTTCTGCCACGGAAAGATAATCCTCGGTTTCTATGATAAGATGTTCGGGAGCATACGCGTTGGTCAATTCAATGGCTTCTGTCATGCTGTCCACTACAATCAGTTTGCTATTGGCAAGAGACTTTTCGGCAATCTCTTTACGTGGCAGTAAGGCCAGTTGGCGTTCCACTTCCACCTTTACAGCTTGTTGCAATTCGACAGAGGTCGTAATTAATATAGCCTGACTGTCCACTCCGTGTTCTGCCTGGCTCAACAAGTCGGCGGCGACAAAAATCGGATTAGCTGTTTCGTCAGCCAAAACTTCTACTTCCGAAGGTCCTGCCGGCATATCTATCGCCACATCACGCAAGCTCACAAGCTGTTTGGCAGCCGTGACATACTGATTTCCCGGACCGAATATCTTGTAAACCTTAGGCACACTTTCCGTTCCGTATGCCATAGCGGCAATGGCTTGTATGCCGCCAGCTTTGAAAATCCGGTTGACACCTGCCACTTTTGCGGCAAACAACACAGCGGGATGTACCTTTCCGTCACGTCCCGGAGGGGTGCAGAGAACAATCTCCTTGCATCCGGCAATCCTGGCGGGAACGGCCAGCATCAGTACCGTAGAAAACAGCGGAGCCGTTCCTCCGGGGATATACAATCCCACCTTTTCTATGGCAACCGCTTTCTGCCAGCAGGTCACCCCCGGCTGAGTCTGCACTTTCTTGCCCTCAAAGCGTTGTGCGGCGTGGAAAGTCTCGATGTTCTGCTTTGCCAGGCGAATAGCTGCTTTCAAGTCTTCACTCACCAGGTTTTCCGCTTCCTGCTGTTCCTCTTCCGACACTGCCAGCGAGGCCAACACCACTTTATCAAATTTTTCTTCATAATCCAGCACAGCACGGTCTCCCTCCTCCTTCACACGGTCAATAACACTCCGCACCGTATCAAACAGATTCTCCGTATTCATCACCGGACGTTTCAGAATCTCTTGCCACTGGGATTTATCGGGATTACTAATCAATATCATAATGACATGTTTTTAAAGATTTATGCATAAACCATGATATTATTGGAGGTGTGTCAAAACTCTCTGAAGACTTTCTTTTAGGCGCTGATTACGCGGATTTCACGGATTTATTTTACCGAATCCGCGCTATTTCGCGTAATTCGCACCTAATGTCGTAACATAAAGAAAGCGTTTATATACTTTTGACACATCCTCGAGGCTTTAAATTATCATTTTCTCAATCGGCAGCACCAGAATGCCTTCCGCCCCCAATGCCTTCAACTTTCCGATAATCTCCCAGAAACACTTCTCGTCGAGTACGGTATGTACTGAGCACCAGCCTTCTTGTGCCAAAGGCATCACCGTGGGCTCTTCATGCCCGGAAGTACAGAGACAATCTCATCCAGTTTCTCTTTCGGGGCATTCATCAGCACATACTTCTTATCTTCGGCTGTCTTCACAGCATCCATACGGAACAACAGCTCCCTCAATATCCCTTGCTTTTCCTCGCTCAGGTTCCTGTTACCAATCAGCAGGGCTTCGGACTTCATCACAACCTCCACTTCCTTCAGGCGGTTGCTCACCAGCGTAGAACCGGAACTTACAATATCGAAAATGGCATCTGCCAGACCGATGCCCGGCGCCACTTCTACCGACCCGTAATGACGTGTATCTCCGCATTCACCCCATTCTCTTTCAAAAAGCCGGAAAGGATACCCGGATAAGATGTCGCAATCTTCTTTCCGTGAAACCACTTCACCCCCGGATACTCAATATCCTTCGGCATGGCAAGAGACAGACGGCATTTGCTGAATCCCAGACGCTTGATTATCTCTGCATCCTCATTCTTCTCAACAAATTCATTCTCACCCACAATTCCTATATCAGCCACTCCGGTAGCCACAGACTGCGGAATGTCGTCATCCCTCAGAAACAACACTTCAAGAGGAAAGTTTGACGACTGCACCAACAACGAGCGCTTCATGGCACTCAACTTTATATCCGATTCTCCCAAAAACGACATGGTCTCGTCATACAGACGACCCTTAGCTTGTACTGCAATTCTTAACATAAGGTTATTTACTATTTTACGATTTACTATTTACTATTTTGAATGAGATGACAGAAAACAAAACGAGGCTTACCAATATTCGGCAAGCCTCGTCTGTTATGTCATCTGTTGTACATATACACTCATACGCCCACCGAGTTATTCGTTAGGATGATGATGGTGATGATGTGCAACGATATTCTTCATATTTTTTGGATTTTAATGCGACAAAAGTAAACTAAAAGTTTGAAACTCCAAAAGATTTATCACAAAAAGTTTATTTTTTCTTTCAAATTCATCTTAGTTCACCACAAATTACACAGATTGCACAGATTATTTTTATTCCAATCTATGCAAATCTGTGTAATCTGTGGTGAAACAATTAAATCAACGGCAATATTTCCTCCTGCTCTACTTCGCAGCTATGGAAATGCATTTCCGCTTCCGCCTTCTCCTTCGGAAAGGTAAAGTAGGTGCAAGTGGCTTCTGTGCAAAGTTCGCCCATGCTATTATACAGGCGTGCTTCTATGATAGCAATATTCCGCTTCTGCTCGCGAAGCGAAGCCCGCAGCACCACATGCGTGTCGTTGGTCGATATGGATTTGCGGAAGCGGGTTTCCATTTTCGATGTCACCCCGCCGGTCTGCAGCTTGCGGAACACGACCCAGCCGCAGATTTCATCCAGCAATACGGACTGGATGCCTCCATGCAACGTATTCAGCCACCCTTGATACTCCGGACGCGGCTTCCAGATGCTCACCACCTCGTCACCGTCCTCATAAAACTCCATTCTCACACCGGCTTCATTGTCAGGAGAGCAACCGAAACAGTTGTAGCCCTCCATATCTTTCCACGGATTGATAATCTTCTTCATATCGTATTCTTCTTTATCTGGTTTTGATTCATAAAGTCTCTCAATAAGACGTTCAATATTAGTCATTCCGATTGAGAACTACAAATTATTGATGCCTTTTCAGAGAAAAATTAGCGGGATACTGTTCAAAAACCGGTTATTTTATTTAGCTTTGTATAAATGAGAGAGAACAACAAGATGCAAAGAGGGGCCTTTTTCTGCTTATGGATATTATTTACATTCTCATTGTTTGCGCAAAACAAGGAGAACGGTTCTGTCGCATGCGACAGCATCGTATATAAAAATACCTTCAGAAAAGCATTGAAGAAATTCCTCAACTTCAGCGACTTCGACACTACCTATATCAGTCCCAACCGATACAACTACGCCCTGATGCTCGACCATTTCACCAATTACGAGTATTACTCCGTGGGCAATAACGACCAGCGGCTCCGTTTCTCGCCTAACCCTCACAACAAGATAGGCGCTTACTTCGGATGGCGTTGGATATTCCTGGGATGGGCTGTCGATACGGACTGGCTCTACGGAAAGAAAAGCAAGAAAAAGCGCGGTACGGAGTTTGATCTCAGTCTTTACAGTTCCAAACTGGGAGTCGACATTTTCTATCGCAGCACCGGAAACGACTATAAGATACACAAGGTATCCGGCTTTTCCGACGAGATTCCCTCCAATTATTCCGAAGATTTCAACGGATTGAAAGTAAAGATGAAGGGATTAAATCTGTATTACATTTTCAACAATCGACGTTTCTCCTATCCAGCCGCCTTCAGCCAGTCCACCAACCAGCGCTGCAATGCAGGTTCTTTCATTGCCGGATTCTCCGTATCCACCCACAATCTGAACTTCGACTATACCAAGCTGCCCGAAATCATTCAGGAAACCATGAACCCGGGTATGAAGGTGAAACATATCAAATACACGAACATCAGCCTCAACGCCGCTATGCCTACAATTGGGTGTTTGCCCGCAACTGCCTCGCATGCCCTGTCGTTCAATCCGGCTGTCGCCTACAAGACATCACGCATAGAGAAGACAGAAGAGCGGGAAGCGGACGACTGGTACAAGAATTTCAATATCGACTTCATTCTGCGTGCAGGTGTGGTATACAACAACAGCAAATACTTCGTGGGTACCTCATTCGTAGGACGGACATACGACTACTACAAAAACAGTTTCTCCCTGAACAACGGGTTCGGCACCCTCCAAATATATGCCGGATTCAACTTTTATCTGAAAAAGGAGTACCGGAAGAACAAAAAGTAAAAAAAGGCTTTCAGCTCATCTCCCCTCAAAAGCTATAAACACACTCCACCCCTACTATATCCTTCCGCTTATCCTTCTCCCATTGCCTGCAATAGAAGATGTCCGCCTCCCAGCGCTCGGACAAGGGCAACGTAATACCCCCACGATAGCGCATCCGCTTTACTCCGAAGTGCTCTGTCTTATTCAAACCATTATACATCTCGGCCGAAGCATACGGTTCCAGCTTGCACTTCGGAATGTCATAGGCAAACTTCGCACGCGAGCGCAAGCGGAACTCATCTCTATGCCCATCGAACGTATGCTGAAAGCGCTCACGCAAGGACAGTTTCACCCTTTGCACACGGGCAGACAGAGTGCCTTCCAAACGGTAGCGGTGCCGGAACTTCCAGCCATCTGCCCCCCGATTGCGGTAATGCGTCTCATACCCAGCTCCAAGCTTCAGGAAAGGCAACAGCTTATAGCTTCCCCCCACCTTCAGCCCCCACCGGTCTGTCTTTCCCAAATCATCCTTTGTACGCCACTCCAGCCCACCGGAAACAGTAAATGCCGGCTTCAACTTATATTCGAAACCGGCATTCGCCCAAGTGGCAAAATCCTTCTCCTGCGCCCGCAGGGAAAAAGACGAAACAACCCATAGAACTATCGGCAAAACAAGTACTTTCGTGCATGAAGATATATTACTTACCATACGCTTATTCTGTTAAAGTGTCAAAGGTAAGGATAAATTCTGTAACAATTCTGTAATACTACAAATCTTGTCTGCACATTTCCGATTTTTCAATGATACTTAAAAAACAGAAACCGAGATACAAAAAACAACTCAAAGTTGCCATATATGTATGGCATCATATATATATATTTGTAGCATGAAAAAACACCCTTATAAGCGTTTCATAGATTATTTATTTGGGGTGATTCATTTATGTGAAATCTCTTTCAAATACTCCTCCACCTTTCCGAAGAAGGAGGTCAAATGAGAACCGTCGACAAAAGCATGGTTCACATAAATGGAAAGAGGAAATACCAGACGGCCTTCACGAGATACGGCCTTGCCGGCAGTCATCAACGGATAACTGCAACCGTTGCCTGCTTCGGCAAGTGTATAGGTTATCGAGGTGAAATACATTTTGGGAACCGCACTCAGATGGACCACATCGTAATCGCCTTGCTCGGCAAGAATCTTTTCGGCTCCATAAGGGTCACCGTCCTCGGGCATGTTTGTTATCAAGGCGTAGGCTTCGGCATAGAAACGTTCAAAGTCTTCGTAATAGGGAATGCGCATGGTATAGAATGTTTTCCCAGGAACGGCTATCGGAGAATGATGTCCACCCGGTCGTGAAAAACAACCCGGCCTTCCTTGTCGGTACGGTAACGGAGTTCATCGACTTCATTGGCCGAACGCACCACAGCATACAGATAATAAAGGAAAAAGGAGCGCTTTGCAGCCCGGGCTGCAGCACTGGCTTCCGTGCAGTCAATCTCTGTGGTGACGGAATACCAGGAATTTACAAAATTGCGGAAAAAGCCGTAGTTATCCCGGCGTTCCCAAGCATCAATGTCTATAATGTGTTTCATACAAAAAGGGGATTTAGTGAAAAAAGGATGCCTTTTTACAAGCATCCTTTTTCCAATTCTATTTATTTCTCTTTCTTATAATTCTCCAGTCCTGTCTGCAGGAACTCGATATACTTAGGTATATCCTCGTCGTAGGAGTAGGACTTGTTGAGCGGCTTGCCTTCGTTGTCAATCAGCACATAGAAGGGCTGCGCATTGGCGCCGAACTTGACGCGCTGCAGATAACTCCACTTGTCGCCTACGGTACGCAGCGTACGTTCCGTACCGTTCTCCACAATCTTCACGGGAGAAGGAAGCGGCGTCTTGTTGTCGACGTAGAGCGTGATAAGTACATAGTCGTTGTTGATAATGTCACTCACCTTCGGGTTTGTCCATACGGCAAGCTCCATCTTACGGCAGTTCACGCAACCGTAACCGGTGAAGTCGAGCATCACGGGCTTGCCATGCTGGCGGGCATACTCCATACCGAGGTCGTAATCATCGAACTTGGCATGCACCTCATTATTGTAAAGATTGAAATCCTGCGTCTGCATGGGCGGTGCAAAAGCACTGACAGCCTTCAGCGGAGCTCCCCACAAACCAGGAACCATATACACCGCAAATGCCAGTGAGGCCAACGCCATAAAGAAACGGGGTACACTAACCTTTGAATCGTCATCATCGTGCGGGAACTTGATTTTGCCCAACAAGTAGAAACCAAGCAGTGCAAAAAGTACAATCCACAAAGCAAGGAACGTTTCACGGTCGAGGATGCGCCAACCGTAAGCTAAATCGGCTACCGAAAGGAACTTCAGGGCAAAAGCCAGCTCCAGGAAGCCAAGCGTCACCTTGATGATATTCATCCATCCGCCGGATTTGGGCATGGACTTCAACCAGGACGGGAACAGGGCAAACAGCGTGAAAGGCAATGCCAAAGCTATGGCAAAGCCCAGCATGCCGATGGCGGGAGCCACCACACTGCCCGTCGTGGAAACCTGCACCAGCAGGAATCCGATAATGGGTCCCGTGCAGGAGAAAGATACCAGCGACAAGGTAAATGCCATCAGGAAGATGCTGAGCAAACCGCTTGTCGCCTCGGCCTTGCTGTCTACAGCCGTACTCCACTTGGAGGGCAACGTTATCTCGAACGCTCCGAAGAAGGAAGCCGCAAACACCACCAGCATCAGGCAGAAAAGGATATTGAATACTGCATTCGTAGAGAGTGCGTTCAGTGCGCTGGCTCCGAAAATCAGCGTAATGGCCAGTCCGAGCGTCACATAAATCACTACGATGGAAGCACCATACGTCCATGCATCACGGATGCCTTTCTTCTTATCCTTGCTACGCTTCAAGAAGAAGCTGACAGTCATCGGGATGATGGGCCATACACAAGGGTGAAGAGCGCTAACAGTCCGCCGGCAAATCCGGTAATAAAGATATAAATCCAGGACATATCCTCCTGCGAAGTAGTTTCGCCCAAAGATTGCAATTCATTGATGACCGGCTTCCAGAGGTCCACCTTGTCCGTCACATTGATTTCCGTCGGCCCGTCCGCACCGCCAATAGCAGCCACAGAAACCGTATCGGCGGCAGTCTCCTGCTCTGCGGACTGTGTTTCGGCTTTCATTTCAGCCGTAGCGGCAGCAGCTTCTTTGGCAGCCCCTTCTACCTTACCGGAGAATTGGAAAGGCACTTGTGTGGGCGGCAGACAATTTTCATCGTTGCAAGCGCCATACTCCAGATATCCTTCCAGCTGATAGGCACCACCCGTCAATTTTAGCTTCTGCACAAATTGGGCCGTATTTTCAAAATAGCGCACCTTCATTTCGAACAACTTATCGAAAGTAGAGATTTCCTTGCCTACGGGCTTCAGTTTGCCAACCACTTCCGCTCCGAATATTTTCTCCACATTGAAAGTCGCCGAGATAGGCCCTCCATCGCCCAAGTCGGTGGAATAGACATGCCAGCCTTGTCAATAGCAGCCGTAAAAACGACCTCCGCTTCCATCGGCAGCCAA
>ENA-OQCK01000199-OQCK01000199.1-human-gut-metagenome-genome-assembly--contig:-NODE-199-length-35856-cov-3.126536_pt1 | contig 35856 bp, 41 predicted proteins | sample MGYA00242498_ERZ504578 | MGnify/ENA primary metagenome ERZ504578 (study PRJEB26092, sample SAMD00036229) | human gut metagenome | host: Homo sapiens | study: EMG produced TPA metagenomics assembly of...
TAATAAGGTCAGGGAGTTTCTAGCCGTTCACCGTAAACGAACGGGCTACAAGCAAACAATTACTCTTTCTTTTTGTTCTGGGACGTACTTGTTTGCTTTTTATATTGCAGGCAGGTGCGTCTTTTATAATTTTTATAGGAGGTCTTACTTATGGTCTTAAGAAGATACGCTATAACAATTACACAATTTAACGGTTTTTAGTGTACATATTGGTGAAAACGATATGTATTTTTTATTTCAAGGAGGAAAAACAAATGAGTGAAATCAAACCTGTCGTCAGTATTTTAATGGGAAGCCGTTCCGACTTGCCAACAATGGAGAACTGTTTCAACCAGCTGAAGGAATTCGGTATTCCTTTTGAAGCACATGCATTAAGTGCCCATCGGACACCGAATGAAGTTATCAAACTGGCAGAAGGTGCCAAGGATCGTGGAATCAAGGTTATTATTGCGGCTGCAGGCGGAGCTGCTCATTTGGGTGGAGTTATCGCATCCAGCACAACACTGCCGGTAATCGGCGTTCCGATTCAAACAAGTGCACTGGGTGGAATGGATTCCTTGCTGTCCACTGTCCAGATGCCTGGAGGAATCCCGGTCGCAACAGTCGCAATCGGAAAAGCAGGCGCAAAGAATGCCGCTATTCTGGCAGCACAGATGCTTGCGTTAAGCGACGAAGCAATGGCTGAAAAATGGTCGCATTCAAGGCTTCCATGGCAGAAAAAGTAATCAAAGATTCCGTGATTGAAGTGGAATAGGGAAAGGTGAATATACTATGAATTATCGCGTATTTGTGAAGAAAAAGGAAGCATTTCAGGTGGAATCCGCTTCTTTGTTTCATGAACTGAAGCAGAATCTGAATCTTTCAGGATTGCAGGGTGTACAGATGTATAACGTATATGATGTCTTCCATGGGGATAAACATGACATGGAGCTTCTGAAAGAAAAGGTTCTGAGTGAGAAGGTAACGGATGAGGTTTTTGATGAGATTGATCTGAAGGGAAAAACCTTTATTGCATATGAATGCCTGCCAGGACAGTATGACCAGCGTGCGGACAGCGCACAGCAGTGTCTGATGCTGTTGAATAACAAGCAGGATGTTGTAATCAAAAGCGGACGTATCGTCATTCTGGAGGGCAGTGTTACAGATGAAGAAATTCAGGCTGTCAAGAAATACCTGATCAACCCGGTAGAGATGAGAGAAAAGGATCTTGCCGTACTTGGGTATGAGGAGGATGTGGAGATTGAACCGGTACCTGTTTTAAGTGGCTTCCGTGATCTGGATGAAGCAGGTCTGGAGGCATTGCGCAGTGAACAGGGGCTGGCTATGACGCTGGCGGATGTTCAGCATATTCAGAAATACTTCAGGGAAGAGGAAGAGCGTGATCTGACGCTGACAGAGCTGAAGGTACTGGATACCTACTGGTCTGATCACTGTCGTCATACAACCTTTGAAACGATCCTTCAGAATGTAAAGATTGATGCAGGCAGTCTGCAGGATACCATACAGAAGGCATATGAGCTGTATCTGAAGCTGAGAAAAGATGTACATGATAATAAGAAATTTGTGACGCTGATGGATATGGCTACCATCGCGGGTAAATATCTGCGGAAAACAGGTAAGCTGGATGATATGGAAATCAGCGATGAAATCAATGCATGTTCCATTGAAGTAACCGTGGATGTAGATGGTGAGGATCAGCAGTGCTGTTGATGTTTAAAAATGAAACACACAATCATCCGACGGAGATTGAACCGTTCGGCGGTGCAAGCACGTGCATCGGCGGAGCAATTCGTGATCCGCTGTCCGGAAGAAGCTATGTATATCAGGCAATGCGTATCACAGGTGCCGGAGATATTACAAAGGATATTAAAGAAGCACTTCCAAACAAGCTGCCGCAGAGCCGCATATCAAAGGGGGCTGCCGCAGGATATTCCTCCTACGGGAACCAGATTGGTCTGGCAACTACCTATGTAAAGGAAATCTTCAATGACGGCTATGTCGCAAAACGTATGGAGGTAGGTGCAGTCGTAGGCGCCGCACCAAAAGAAAATGTTGTGCGTAAAAAACCGGAAACCGGAGATATTGTCGTACTGATTGGTGGAGCAACCGGTCGTGACGGTGTCGGTGGAGCAACCGGTTCCAGTAAGGAGCATAACGATACCTCTCTTACAAAATGTTCCAGCGAGGTTCAGAAGGGAAATGCGCCAATCGAGCGTAAGCTGCAAAGATTGTTCCGTAATCCGAAGGCAACGAAACTGATCAAAAAGGCAAATGACTTCGGTGCCGGCGGTGTGAGTGTCGCAGTAGGTGAAATTGCGGATGGATTGAGAATTGACCTGGATAAGGTTCCTGTAAAATACAGTGGTTTATCCGGAACAGAGCTTGCCATTTCTGAATCACAGGAACGTATGGCTGTTTTGATTGAAGCGGATAAATTTGAGGAATTCAAGCAGCTTGCATATGAAGAGAATCTGGATTCCTGCATTGTCGCAGTCGTTACAGAGGAGCGCCGTCTGGTGATGAGCTTCCATGGAGAAGAAATCGTAAACATCTCCGTGATTTTCTGGATACCAACGGTGTCCGCGGACTCCAGGATGTACTGATCCGTGAGGGCCTGAGTGATACCGACCCATTCCACAGCAAAGTGACCTCTGTGGAAGAAAACCTGAAACAGCCCAATGTGGCGTCCCAGATCGGACTTGCGGAAATGTTTGATGCTTCCATTGGAAAATCAACCGTACTCATGCCATTTGGCGGAAAATATCAGTTAACGGAAACTGAAGGAAGTGTACAGAAGCTGCCGGTATTCGGCTTTACCAATACATGCTCCATCATGACACACGGCTATCATCCGGAGCTGTCGCTATACTCTCCGTATCTTGGTGCCAGCTATTCTGTTGTTGAAGCACTTGCCCGTGTTACTGCCATGGGTGGCAACTATGAAACCTGCCGTCTGACAAATCAGGAGTACTTTGAGCGACTGCATACCGATCCTGAAAAATGGGGAAAACCAATGCAGGCACTGCTGGGGCTGATTGAAGCGGAAATGGCATTTGAAACTCCAGCCATCGGTGGTAAGGATTCCATGTCCGGAACATTTAACGACATCAGTGTTCCGCCAACCTTGATTACCTTTGCGGTCACAACGGAAAAAACAGAGCATATTATTTCACCGGAGTTCAAGGAAGCCGGACATCATATCTATTACATAAAGCATACACCGAACGATAATCAAACACCGAATTATGAAGAACTGAAAGCAAACTTCGCCAAGGTGCGTGAGCTGATTCGTAAAGGCGTGATTTGCTCAGCCGCAACTGTGAAATTCGGAGGACTTGCGGAAGCACTATGCAAGATGAGCTTCGGTAATAAAATCGGTGTTGAGGTGAAGACAAGCGAACATATCTTTGATCTCAGTATCGGAAGCATTGTTGTGGAGAGCAGTGAAGCGATTTACGATGAAGCCTTTGTATTACTTGGGAAAACGACGGATGCCGACACGATCTGCATCAATGAGGAATGCATCACAATCGATAAAGCTATCACCGCATGGTGTGAGCGCTACAACACCATGTATCCAATGACAGTGGATCAGGAAAAGGGTGTTATTGAAACACCGGAGTATACTGCAAACGAGCGTGTTCATGCGAAAAAGACGATAGACAAGCCTAAGGTTATTATTCCGGTATTCCCTGGACAGAACTGTGAATATGATACAAAACAGCAGTTTGAGCGCGCAGGTGCGGAAGCTGAAATCTATGTCTTTAACAATCTGAATGTAGAAAGCATTGAACGCAGTTTGAAGGAGCTGAGTGAAAAAATTGCATCGGCTCAGATTCTGATGGTTGTCGGCGGCTTCTCCAGTGGGGATGAACCGGATGGAAGCGGTAAATTTATCGCCAATGTCTTAAGCAATCCTTCCGTAAACAAGGCTGTGCAGACACTGTTGGCAAATGATGGTCTGATTCTCGGTATCTGTAATGGATTCCAGGCACTGATCAAATCCGGTCTGCTGCCATATGGAGATATTACCAAGCTGAGTGAGGAATCACCAACTCTGTTCAGAAACAATATCAATCGTCATGTATCCCATATGGCGACAACGAAAATAACCTCCAACAAATCACCATGGCTGTCCAGCTTTACACCGGGACAGGGACATTCCATCGCGATGTCACATGGCGAAGGTAAATTTGTCGTTAGTGATGAGGTTGCTAAGCAGCTGTTTGAAAACGGACAGGTTGCTACACAGTATGTAGATCTGGATGGCAATCCAACGATGAATGGTACTTATAATATCAACGGTTCCAGCTATGCCATTGAAGGTATTACTTCCTTGGATGGTAGAATCTTCGGTAAGATGGGACACAGTGAGCGTTATGAAGACGGACTGTTTAAAAATATTGATGGGGATAAATATCAGAATATTTTCCAGAATGGCGTAAACTACTTCAGAAATAAATAAAAACAAAACCTATATAGGAATAGGCAAAATGCGTAAAAGAGAAGCAATTGAAGCAAAACCTATATAGGATAACGCAAAATGCGTAGAAGAGGAGCAATTATGGATATACAATCCTTACTGCCTTATATCGGTGGGGCGATCGTTATTATTTTGCTTCTTCTGATCGTAACAATAGGCTATGTTAAGGCACCGCCTGACACAGCCTATATCATTTCCGGTTTGAGGAAGAAAATTATCGTGGGAAAGGCAAGTATCAAGATTCCGTTTCTGGAGCGTCTGGATAAGCTGAGTCTGAAGCTGATTCCAATTGATGTTAAAACAAGCAGTATGGTACCTACCGCTGATTATATCAATATTCAGGTAGATGCCGCAGTAAATGTTAAGGTTGGCAGTGACAGCAATAAGCTGGAGCTTGCAGCACAGAACTTCCTGAATCAGAACAGTGACTACATGGCACGCGTTGCCCGTGAGGTTCTGGAGGGAAATATGCGTGAAATCGTTGGACGTATGCGTCTGGAGGAAATGGTGAGTGACCGTCAGAAATTCGCTGAGCTGGTAAAAGAAAATGCGATGCCGGATTTAGCGGCCATGGGTCTGAATATCGTCAGCTTCAATGTTCAGAATTTCACAGATGCAAACGGGGTTATTGACGATCTGGGTATTGATAATATTTCACAGATCAAGAAGAAAGCCGCAATCGCAAAGGCGGAAGCGATCGTCAGGCAAACGATGCCAGAGTTGCGGCAGAGCGTGAAATTGCAATCAAGAACAATGATTTGAGTATCCAGAAGGCAGAGCTGAAAAAGGTTGCCGATGTGAAGCAGGCGACAGCAGATGCGGCTTATGAAATTGAAAAGGAAAATCAGAGAAAAACGATTGAGGTCACCTCGCGGATGCCAATATTGCGAAGCAGGAACGGGAAGTTCTTCTGAAGTCAAAAGAGGCAGAGGTTAAGGAAAAGGCACTGGAGGCAGAGGTCAAGAAACAGGCGGAGGCTGAAAAATTCGCAGTACAGCAGAAAGCAGATGCAGAGCTGTATACGCGTCAGAAGGAAGCAGAAGCAAAGAAGTTCGAAATTCAGCAGGAAGCGGAAGCACAGCGCGCAAAAGCGGATGCGGACCGATACAGCGTGAACGGGAAGCACAGGTATTCAGCTGGTTGGTGAAGCGGAGGCGGAAGCATTCGCGCAAAGGGTATTGCCGAGGCAGAGGCAATGGATAAAAAAGCAGAGGCATACCAGAAATATACCGGAGCTGCCGTGGCGGAAATGCTGATCAAGGTTCTTCCGGATGTGCAGGTAAGATTGCAGAGCCGTTAACACAGATTGATAAGATCACCGTTATCGGTTCCGGAAATGATTCCAGCAGCATTGATTCTGTGGCCGGAAATGTTCCCGGTGTCATGACGAAGCTGTTTGAATCCATGAAGGAAACGACCGGTATTGATCTTGGTGAAATCGTCAGAGCGAATACATATGATGCCAAGGTCACAAGAAATGTGAATTTCTCCGGAATCCCAGCCAGTGATAACGATACAAATGTTGTGGTACAGGCAGTGGACAGCGTAAGGAAGCAGGATGAAAAAAAGCCTGAAAAACCGGTAAAGCCGGTAGAGGAAAAACCGGTTGAAAAGAAAGCGGACAATGATAAAATGTCCTGGGAAAAATAAAAGAAGAAAGCGAGAACGTGTATGAGTGATAAGTATAGAGAAGCCGGAGTCGATCTGGAAGCCGGATATGAATCCGTTCGTCTGATTAAGAGTCATGTCGCTAGAACAAAGGTAAGGGGAGCAATTGATTCCATCGGTGCCTTTGGCGGTATGTTTGATCTTTCCGTATTAAACATGAAGGAACCGGTTCTGGTAAGCGGAACCGATGGTGTTGGTACAAAGCTGCTTGTGGCATTTGAAATGGATAAGCATGACACAGTTGGTATTGATGCTGTGGCAATGTGCGTCAATGATGGTTCTGGTACAGGGGGCAGCACCAATCTTCTTCCTGGATTATCTGGCAGTAGGCAAAAATGAACCGAAGAAAATCGAACAGCTGGTAAAGGGTGTAGCGGATGGCTGTGTGCAGGCAGAGTGTGCCTGATCGGCGGGGAAACTGCCGAAATGCCGGATATGTATGATGTGAAGCATTATGATATTGCCGGCTTCTGTGTGGGTGCCGTGGATAAATGCAATCTGCTGGACGGACAGAAAATCGAGGAAGGCAATGTACTGATCGGTCTTCCAAGTACCGGCGTACATTCCAATGGATTCTCTTTGATCCGCAAGGTATTGTTAAAGGATGCCAAGCTGGATCTGCATAAGGAGTATGAAGAAATCGGAAATCAGAAGCTGGGAGATGTGCTGTTAACTCCGACGAAGATCTATGTCAAGGCAATCAAGCATCTGCTAGGCAAGGTTGATATCAAGGGAATGAGTCACATCACCGGAGGCGGCTTCTATGAAAATGTGCCTAGAATGCTGAAGGAAGGACAGGGTGTTACCATTGATACAACAGCTTATCCTCACAAGCCTATCTTTGATATGATTGCGAAATATGGAAATATTCCGATGGATGAAATGTGCAATGTATTCAACATGGGTATCGGCTTTATGATGGCTGTCGATAAAAAAGACGTGGACACCGTACAGAGCCTGTTGAAGGAAATTCATGAGGAATCCTATGTCATCGGTGAAGTTACAAATAGTGGAAGCGTGGATGTAAAATGGTAAATATTGCGATTTTTGCGAGCGGAAACGGCTCCAATTTCGAGAATATTATTCAGGAAATAAACAACGGACATGTAAACAATGCAGTCTGCAAGGTTCTGATTATCGATAAGGAGCATGCCTATGCGAAAGAGCGTGCTGAAAAGCTGCATATACCCTGTGTATACGTAAATCCGAAGGCATATGCAGGCAAGGAGCCTTACGAACAGAAAATTCTGAGTATATTGAAGGAGCATCAGGTGGAGCTGATTGTTCTTGCCGGATATATGCGTTTTATCGGTAAGGTCCTGCTGGAAAGCTTTCCAAGACGCATCATCAATCTGCATCCGGCATATCTTCCCAATTTCCCGGGAGCCCACAGTATTCAGGATGCGTATGAGGCAAAGGTCGATTTCACAGGGGTTACCGTTCATTTTGTAGATGAAGGTGTGGATACGGGCGAAATCATCCATCAGGAAAAGATTACGATCGATTCCACCTGGTCACTGGAAACCCTGGAAGAGCATGTGCATGCCCTGGAGTATGACATGTTTCCAAAAGTAATAAAGCATGTATGTAAAATGATAGAAAGCGAGGAAGCATAATGAAGCGAGCATTAGTCAGTGTTTCTGATAAAACAAATCTGGTTCCGTTTGTATCTAGTCTGGTAGAGCTGGGATATGAAATCATCTCTACCGGTGGTACAAAAAAAGCGCTGGAAGCTGCAGGTATCAAGACAATCGGAATTTCCGAGGTAACGGATTTTCCGGAAATCATGGATGGGCGTGTAAAAACACTGCATCCAAAGGTTCACGGGGCATTGCTTTGTGTGAGGGATAACCCTGATCATGTACGACAGATTGAAGAGCTGGGAATCCAGTATATCGATCTGGTATGTGTGAATCTGTATCCATTCAAGGAAACCGTGCAGAAGCCGGGTGTCAGTCATGAGGAAATCATTGAGAATATCGATATCGGCGGTCCAAGCATGCTGCGCAGTGCTTCAAAAAATTATAAGTTTATTCCGGTTCTCTGTGATCCGTCAGATTATGATGCTGTAGTAAAGGAGCTGCGTGAAAACGGGGAAACTTCTCTTACAACAAGAGAATACCTTGCAGCGAAGGTATTCCGTCATACCGCAAGCTATGACACGATGATTGCAAGCTATCTGACAGAAAGAACAGGCGAGAAATATCCGGAGAAGTTTACCATCACCTTTGACAAGGTACAGGAGCTTCGCTACGGAGAAAACCCGCATCAGAGTGCTGCTTTCTATAAGGGAATGAATCCACAGTATTCTCTGGCAAATGCAAAGCAGCTCCATGGCAAGGAGCTTTCCTATAATAATATACAGGACGGAAATGCAGCGATTGAAATTTTGAAGGACTTTGAAGGGCAGCCGGCAGTTGTCGGCTTGAAGCATATGAATCCTTGCGGTGTCGGTATTGGAAAAACGATTGAGGAAGCATGGGATAAGGCGTATGAGGCCGATCCGGTTTCTATCTTCGGTGGTATTGTTGCCTTCAATGAACCGATTCATGCGTCAGTGGCAGAAAAGCTGTCTAAAATCTTCCTTGAAATTATTATCGCACCTGCATTTGATGAAGATGCATTTGAAATTTTGTCCAAGAAGAAGAATATCCGTCTGATGCAGCTGGATACCTCATTGGAGGTAAATGCCAAATACAAGGTTACCAATGTAAATGACGGTCTGCTTGTGCAGGATATTGATGATCATAAAATTACAGCAGAGGATCTTCGCTGTGTGACAAACCGCAAACCAACGGAGGAAGAGCTGGAACAGCTGTTGTTCGCATGGAAGGTGGTTAAGCATGTCAAATCCAATGCCATTGTTCTTGTAAAGGACAATATGACGATTGGTGTCGGTGCCGGTCAGATGAACCGTGTCGGTGCTGCGAAGATTGCCATTGAACAGGCAGGAGAAAAAGCAAAAGGCTCAATCATGAGCTCCGATGCGTTCTTCCCGATGCCGGATACCGTTGAGGAGGCTGTAAAGCAGGCGTTACTGCTATCATTCAGCCTGGTGGTTCCATTAAGGATCAGCTATCCATTGACGTATGCAATGAGCATGGAATTGCGATGGTTTATACAGGAGTACGACACTTTAAGCATTAATTTATAAAAAGAGGCTTAGCAAAACAGATTCTTTCCACGTACAGAAAAAAGAATTCAACAGCCGTATGCTATAAACGGATTGAATTCTTAGCTTCTATAAGAGTGTATGAATTTGTGATGCAGCTTCTTTTTTCTGCCCGCAGCTTTTGACTCTGTGAGATATCTGTATTTCACAATTTTCAAAAGACTGTGATCCATGGTTTTAAAGGTTTTATGAATGAGATAGGCAGAAACTGACAATATGCAACAAGCGGCTGGATGAAAGAATAATAACGTGGTCTGGTCTGTGGATAAGGGGGGATTTAATGTGCTTATCGTGAGAATACATAACAGTGATAAGAAAATTTCTCCACCAAGCAGATCAGTATTTTATAGGTGCCTGCCTGTTTCAGAAAAAACTTTTTATAACTATGATATGATAAAAGCAGGAACAGGAGCAGCGCTGCAGGATAGCTGTCAATAATGATCAGGACATCAAATACAAATGCAGCAATCCATGCTGCATAGGGGATTGCGAATATTTTACCTTGCACAGACAGACCTCCTCATATATTTATTTCTTTACAGCTGGTCGATAAGGATCCAGCAGAGCTCGTAAATCCTTACCACTTTCATTTAGTTCATCCATTGTGATATCTTCTTTGATCATTCCATCATCTAGGACAACACAGCGGTCAATCACAGCTTCAATCTCTTCTATGTTATGCGTGGAAATCAAAATGATGACATCTTCTTTCACCTGCTCGATCAATTGTCTGACAGTATCCTCCTTGGCATAGATATCCAGTGTGGTAAACGGTTCATCCAGAATAATGAGCTTTGCGTTCATTGCAAATCCAGCACTGATTTCCACCTTTAGCTGCTGACCCTTGGAAAGCGTGCGTATAGTATCTGTTTTGCTTACCTCAAATTGATCGAGTAATTCAAAATAGCGTTCTTTGGAGAAAGCAGGATAATACAGAGATAGAAAATCTCCGTATTCCTTTGAAGACATATAGGGGAAATAACTGCCATCCTCTGTAATGAAGGCAACCTTGTCAAACTGCTCCTCTACGGATTTATCATTCCATGTAATGATTCCATCATCCAGAGGCAGAAGGTTTAGAATACCTTTCAGCAATGTAGTCTTACCGCTGCCGTTTCTTCCCAGAATGCCTGTAATCTCACCTTCCTGAAAATCAATAGTGGTATTGCGCAGACCCCGGTTATTGGAGTACAGCTTTTTTACGTTTTCCAGCTTCAGCATTTGTAACCTCCCGGCTGTTTATAATCACAGCATTTTTTAAGTTGTATGATAAATATTGCACTGTACAATAAGGAAATAAACAGCATGAGTAGATATGATTTCCATGAGGTGTAGCTCAGATACATCAACAGCAGATAGCTCGGATACAGCCAACCACTCATGCAGGATATTTCTGATCGGCACGCATATATCACAGAGGTGCCGCCTGTAACAACAGATACATAAAAACTGATTAGAAACAGTATAGATGTAACAGATGTAGGATATAAGAAGGGGAAAGCAAGCTGCATGGAGAGCATTGTTGTAAATGATTGATATTTCTCAGGGAGAAACAGATGCTGATTTTCCAGCAGCTGTAAGTGATATTGAAATCCAAAATATAAAATTGTTAGACTAATCAGATAAAAGACAAGCAATAGGATGGCCAACAGGAGAGCATCTGCGACAATGCGCGGCTTTTGTGTATAAGCCAGCAGCATCCATCGCGTCTTGCCCTGACGGTAATCAAACAGTGTCCGCAGGATATAGTAGAAAAATATAAGTACAAAGAAACAAACCGTAACACCATAAAAGAGGTTATAGACTAACGGCAATAGCTCAATCCATGAATCGCTGCTGTATAGCAAACGGATATTTGATGCGATACTCTGCATGATGAAGGCAGAGACCATGAAATAGGCGAGAATGGTTATCAGCAGAATTCTCCAAAGGCGGCGTATATGTTGTATAAATTCACGTTTCAGCATGCTCCTTCACCTCCTGAATTTAACTGGAAAACAGTCCGCGGGCAGTTCTGTAAGAGAAGGCTTTAGTTTTAAGAAATCCAGAGAACCGACATACAGGGTCTTACCGTTTTCTATAACAAGGACCTTGTTCATAAAGTATTCAGCATCTGCGTTCATAGAAACATAAATTCTGCCATTCTTATATAAAATATCATAAATGCTGACATACTCCTGATTAGCGCTATCTGAAAGAAGCTGCTTGTTTTTAACACTGATGAGCTGCATGGTATCCGTATTCAATGTCTGAATAGTATCATCATAGCTGAAGCAAAGATAGTTGTCATTCTTATAAATGGTATCAAAATAATGGAAGTCCTTTATGCTGATTTCATCCTTCAAATTACCGTTAAGATCATACTTTGTAATATACAGCTTTTGATTTTTTTCGCTGAATACGAACATATGGTCTGATGAAATCTGCAATGCAAGATAATTTCGGTCCATGCTTACGTTTGTCAGCTTTTCTGTCTTCAGAGATGTGCTCATAGCGTAATAGCCGTGCTCCGTATCTGTATTAATGCTATAGCTTTCAGGATATTTCATTTTTTTGCACGATAGATATAATTCTGACCGCTCATCGCCGTGGTACTCGGTGGAAGAATATAATAATACCCATTATGATAAACAGGCTGCGTGGTACCACCGGATTCTGCCATGTTTTCCGGCTCGATCCATCCGGGAGTTAACTTTTTATCCTCCGCATCATACATACCGTCTTCTAGAAGGATATGCTTTTGATCTGCGATATAAGACAATTCGGTTTTTATAAAGCCAAGATCATTCCCCAGCTGTTGAGTATCTGCCAGCATTACGGATACATACAGGGATGCTTTATTCAGCTTCCGTTTATAGGAGGTTACATCTGTCTGATTTTGATCCTTTTCCTTCTCCCAGCCACTGATCGCCTTACAGTCATCCTCACATACATACGTGAAGGATGTATAGGAGGAGCCCGGATAAATCTGTGGTTTTGTAATCTTATGAGACTCTCTGGCACGCTCATCATAGGATATCAAAATGGATGCCTCCTCCAGATTTACGGTACCATCAAAGCTGACACCATGCAGTGCGGAGGCATTTCCTATTACATCCTGTAAAGGAAAGGCTGCCTGTCTGGCAATTATAAGAGGCAGACTCAAACATAAAATGGAAACAAGAGCTATGAAAATCATAAAATTCGTTGTCTTTTTCATTTCATCACCCTCCTTTTCCACATGAAGAAAGCCTTCAATTGTATTGCATGTATAGGGAGAAGCAGCAGCATAGCAGCAACTGCGTACCAGTCCTCAATCACCTGAAAATCCGGCATCATTTGTGCCAGAATCAACTTAATAAAGAGGAAAATAATCAGAAGACCAACATACAGCAGGACTGTTTGTAATCCTTTATATGTTTCCATACCGATTAACAAAAGGGTACTGATACAGGTTAGCGTGATCAGCTTTAATAAATCAAGAAGAATGACAGCTGTAGTAAAGGGCATATAGGTAGTTGCGGTTGCCTGAGAAAGCTGAAAAAACAGAAAGGTGTTGCTTAGGAACGGCTGTTTATCTGCCATAAGGAAGTAAAGAGCAGTCCATGTCAGAAAATGCGTGCAAAGCAAACCAAGATAGGTCATGAATTGAAACAGCAGTTCACTGTAAAGAAAAGTGGATTTCCGGATTGGCAGAAGACGAACCGGGTTAAGCCTCCTTCACTCATAAAGGTTTTATAGCGCTTCCTGTGTATCAGAAACAGGAGCAGAAAGCTTGGATAGAATGCCAGAAGCATAATAGAGTTGATATCCTCAGTAATTCCGATAAAGCATAGCGCGACCTGAACGAGGAAGATATCCACGTACAGGAATATGATCTTATTCACATAAGGCGCAGAGGTATTTTCAATAAATAAGCGAATCTCTTTCATCGCAGTCTCCTTTCTGTATTGCGCACGCAATACACTTGATGGAAATAAAAATTACGTGTTCCATAGCTTTGTAAGCCAGACAATCGTCTGCTGAAAATCCAGGCCGCTTGTCTGACACTCCTTTACAAATTCCTTCATCGTTTCCTCTATCATTCACTGCGCAGCTTTTCCAGAATTTTCTCATTGACGATAACTACACTTTTCACATTGCTTATCGTCTTTATAATACCTTCATCTTCCAGCTGTTTATAGGCTTTTTGTACCGTGTTAGGATTGATGGAGAGCTGAAGTGCAAGCTCACGGCGGCTTGGCAGCTCTTCATAATGCTTCAGCTCATCCGCAAGGATTAGCTTTTTGATATAGCGACTGAGCTGTGGATACATTGGTTCTTTCTTGTTAAACTGTATATCCTGTAAGTTCATGCACATTCACCTCTCTTCAAGTGTATTATAACCGCAATACACTGCACAGTCAAGAAAAGCCTGTTTGTTTTTACAGACAGGCAGACTGTAAATGCATTCAAAAGATAGTTTCCTCAGCATTAAGAACACCGGTTTTTATCCATTCTGATAGATACTCGCGAATCAGATGCTCGTGTGTGTTTTTATCATTGGACACATAATTCGCAAGGAATGTAGCGAGTGTAACATGCTCCGTACGAAAGGCTCTGCTTTTATCCTTTGTTGTGTTCTGAATCCAGAAATATAATTGTATGCTTTATACCAGGGGGAAACATATACGTTTATATGATATTGAACATTTGAACGCATATCGATGTAGGCATGAAAAATAGGCTGCTCAGATACAATCATATGCTTATAGTTCTCGAATTCTTCCTTTTGCATCATACTGTCCTCCTTTCTTTTCATCACAGAGGTTAGAAAGCATTTGACAGCGGAACAGCTGCGGATGGACTGACCTCTGTACTTAATCATAAAGAATATTATGAAAAAAACAAGCTTTCTGGGACAAGCGGTATTCTACAGGGTGGAAACGGTCATTTTATGCTGTTAAAATGAAAACTCTATGAGTTCTTTAGCTTTCAGAAAATACAGCATTGCAATTCCCTTTGAACCGTGGTAACATTTTATCGTGATAAAAAGGGGAGCTGGAAACGGCTGAGAGGAAGCGCTCGCTTCGACCCATAACCTGATTCGGATAATGCCGACGTAGGGAACTGTGTACAATATGAGTGACTGCATATTGAGATATGGCCTGCGTTTGCTGTATCTCTTTTTTATTGCTGCATACGGAAGGGGAGCTCCAACCGTACAAAGAACTTCAGCGAGGGAGCCTGCCAGACAGGCTGAGAGGAAGCTGTATGGCTTCGACCGATCTTGGGATATCAACCGGGAAAGCTGTTTTCTTTGTGCTTCCTGTTCTTATCCCTAAGGAAAGCAAACAGGAGGTAAGTAGAAATGAAAATGAGAATCGTGTTTTCCGCCATGTATTTCTGGCAATGATGGTAGCCGTTGGAGTTGTCATATCGCCAATTCTGCGTGTGGAGGGAATGTGCCCGATGGCACACTTTATCAATATTACAGTGGCAGTGTTGATGGGACCCTGGTATTCGTTTCTGTGTGCGGTACTGATCGGGGTAATTCGTATGGCAGTCATGGGGATTCCGCCGCTAGCATTAACAGGAGCTGTATTTGGTGCAGCATTGTCAGGTATCTTTTATAAAATCAGCAAGGGAAACATATGGGCAGCTGTGCTGGGGGAGATTATCGGAACAGGAATCATCGGGGCGATTGTTTCCTTTCCGGTCATGGCGTTGCTATGGGGAAGAAACGGTCTGACCTGGATGTTCTACGTTCCTAGCTTCTTTATGGGAACAGTTATCGGCGGTAGTATTGCATTCGTATTTCTGACATCCATGCAGCACAGCGGTATGCTGCTTAAGATGCAGAGAAAGCTGGGAGGAGAACAGAATGTACGAGAAACTCTGGAGTCTGAGAAAACAGCTGCAGCACAGTCATAATCTGATTCACTGCATCACCAATCCAATCAGTATGAACGATTGTGCAAATGCTGTACTGGCACTGGGAGCGAAGCCGATTATGGCACAGCATCCGATGGAATGTGAACAGATAACCGCATGCAGTAAGGCACTGGCACTGAATCTTGGTAACTTTGATGACAGTCGTGCGATTGCTATGAAGAAAAGTCTTCATTGTGCAAATGAGAACGGTATTCCGGTAATTGTTGACATGGTTGGTGCTGGCTGCAGTGACCTGCGTGAAGCGTTTGCAGAGAAGCTGTTGCATGAAGGAAAATTCTCCATCATAAAAGGTAATCTTTCCGAGCTGAAGGCAGTTAGTGGCCGTGACAGTCATGCTCTGGGGATTGATGTGGGTGATGATGATCGGGAAGCTCCTGCAAAGAGTGCTGAATGGCTGGCCGAGCTTGCACGCAAATATGGTACTACTGTCTTGTGCAGTGGAGAGGTGGACATTCTAACGGATGGAAAGCAGATATATTTTGTAGAGAACGGGGATTCCATGATGACGCTTTGTACAGGAACAGGCTGTATGCTGAATGTGATTGCAGCAGCATTTTTATCCGTTACAGAGACTGCGCTTGATGCAGCATTGGCAGCATGTATAACCTTTGAGCTGGCTGCGGAGAAAAGTGTTTCAATCACAGAGGGACCGGGCAGCTTTCATGCATCACTGTTTGATTCTTTATATGAAATAAATACGCTGGATTTTGCGAAAGCAGGATTAGGAGAGAGCTATGAGATTTGATTTAACATTATATCTGGTAAGTGATTCAACAGGTTTATCAGAAGATGAGTTTCTTAGACGACTTGAACAGGCGTTACGCGGCGGTGTTACTCTATTGCAGTTAAGAGAAAAAAACAGAACAACGCTGGAATACTATGAGCTTGCCCGCAAAGTAAAAAAGCTGACGGATGCTTATGGGGTACCGCTTATGATTGACGATCGTGTGGATATCGCTCTTGCAGTGGATGCGGCTGGCGTCCATGTCGGTGCAGAGGATATGCCAGTCAGAGAAGCACGCAGACTCATGGGGCCGGATAAAATTGTAGGTGCAACAGCGAAGCGTGTGGATACTGCCATGCAGGCAGAAGCAGATGGTGCTGATTATCTGGGAGTCGGCGCAATTTATCCGACTACGACAAAGGTGAAGACTGTATTAACCAGCGTGGAAACACTGCAGGATATCTGTGCACATGTTTCGATTCCGGTTGGTGCTATCGGTGGCTTGAATGCAGAGAATTGTGAGATTCTAAAGGGAACGGGTATTAAGGGAATCTGTGTTGTATCTGCCATTATGAAGCAGGAAAATTCCTATGATGCAGCGAAAGCATTAAAAGCTAAAATCATGACAATCTGTAAATAGCATTGTGGATAAGATAAGAAAAAGACAACTTCTAAGGGGTTAAAAGCTCTTAAAAGATGTCTTTTTTATGAAGCTTCCTACAGCCTTTCAACTGTTATTGCAGATGCTTCAGATAATTCATACTGTGTAGTATTCAACCTTACCTTTCTGTTAACGTGTAATCCGATATAATATGAGGCACATTCTAGTTAGCTGCTTCCGTAGTTCTCTATATCATAGCTGTTATCTATTGTTATTCATATGAAAATATAGTAACAGGATATCCAAAAAAGCAGCTGTAAAAATCCCATGTATATAAAATGTGCATAGATACTTTTATTTGATAAATATCGTTTCGTTAAATTCAAAATGATGAGTGGTGCTATCGAAGTTAATAACAACAACAGCAAATAGAGAAAAACAGGCAGTTTCGTTAGCAGGTTAACAAAGCTTACTATGATACATGAATTTGTAAGAACTAAATATATCTTATGAAAACCGATCGTTGAATTTAATTTCAATCTTGAAAATGCAGAGGCATATACCGGTATCTTAAAGAGAAGTGGAAGAAACATAAGGAATTGAAATATTGATTCTAATTCTCCTTCTACAAATTTCATATAAAATCCTATCCTTTATATTGCTAAAACGATCAGATCAGGAGTCTTTGGAAAGTGTCAGATTGTTATCAGAAATATAATCTTTAATTTTTCCGTAAAACTTAAAGGTATGATATAGCCTTGTATCTTGAATGAAGGCTTCTGTAACATCTTTATTTTCCTCATTTACTACTCTATAGGATTTATCTCCTTCATAAATAGGGTTGATAAATCTTTTCAGATCATCGAATTCCGGATTCATAATGTACATTATATAACCAAAGCACAAAATGCATACAATCGCCAGACATACATGCCATTTTTTCAGCTTCATACAGCATCCTCCTTATTTGTTTTTTTGTACAAGTAAAGCATTTGTAAATTCATCCTGTTATTGTAAGTTTCAGAAATAGCAAGGTGTGTAAATTCTTTATCATACACGCATCTCTGTATCACTTTCATACTATATCCTTACCTATGGAATGACCAGTATTTGGTATTGAATGGCATAATAGCGGGAATCAATGGTTAACAGAATATGATAAAACAGTTAATTCGTATGTATGCCCGCTATGCAACCATCCTTCATGGTATAGACAGTATCGCAGCGTTTTGCCAATTCCATATTATGAGTCACAAATACAATTGCCTTCTCCTGCTTTCTTAAATCTAAGAGTATCTGAAAAACGCGTTCAGAATTTTCGGCATCAAGCGCTCCTGTGGGTTCATCCGCCAGCAATATCGACGGATTATTGACTAGCGCTCTTGCGATTGCAGTCCTTTGGCGTTCACCACCTGAAAAATCATGGGCTTTTTTCTTTAAAAGCTGCTGTATTCCCAGTGCTTCGCTCAAAGATGATAGTATCGTTTGCTGCTTCGTCTCCGGGATTTTCTTCTTACTATATACGAATGGCAATGCAATATTTTCCATCACTGTGTCCTGTTCCATTAACGCATATTCCTGAAATATATATCCGAAGCTTTCATTGCGTATTGCCGGAAGATCTTTTCCTTCTTTCACCTCCTGTCCGTTTATGATGATTTTTCCCTCATCCGGCTTCATGAGCAGACCGAGCATGTGAAGCAGGGTTGATTTCCCGCATCCGCTGGGACCGCAAATTGCAGTTATTTTATGCGGACAGATATCCATGCTCACATGATTAACTGCTGTAATTGCCTGTTTTCCCTGATGAAATCTTTTTGTTAAATCTTCACAATGTATGAGTGCCATAAAATTCCTTCCTTTCAGTTATCGCGTATTTCAATAAGTAAGTGTTCAAGCTCGATGGAGCGGATGCTAAAATAACAAATACCTCCCTGAACGAGCAGGAGAATAACAGCAGTTATTAGAATCAGTGCAAAGGACAGACCTTGTGCACTGAAGGTAAAAAGCAGAAGGAAAGGAAGGCCGAAATAGGAATGTTATGTACCAATAAAGCCGAAGCCATATATCCTTTCTGCAAGCACCGTATATCAGGTGAATTGTATATTCTTTTCTATTATTTCGAATCAATAGCTTCAATATATAAAAGAGAAAGATTATGCAGAGTATAAACATGGCAGCATAATAAAGCAGAAAATACAGGTTCTCCTGATAAGTACTTTGATAGAGACGGCTTTTAACCAGATTATTTTGCGGAACCATGGTTCTGGATTCAGGAAGAGAAGTAAGTAATTGATTTATTTCTGCATTCTGATTTTTTGTAATCGTCAGGTGATCCAGTATTTCCATGTCATAGCTGCTATCCATTGTGTGAAAGGAATTAAAATCACAGATCAGAACCAGCTCGTTGTCCAGGGATATCCTACCCATACCATTATCCAGATAGCTGCTTCCTTTTTTCAGCTTGTCGATTACCGGTATTTCTTTTCCATGGAAGGGGTAGCCTGTCTGATCTGATTGCTTGTCATTACCAACAAGTATGCCGATCGCGTTTATATCTTTTCCAGTAAGTTGAAAGAAAGCCGGAAAGGAACCAAAGACTATAAAATATTCATTTCCATCTTCATCAAAGTAATCGGATATATAAGAATATGCGTTCCCGTTGTATCGAAGAGCTGTGGAAAGATACTGCAGAGTATCCCTGTTGCTTTCACTATCATCTACCTGAAAAGAGGAAAACTGCACCGGTGCCGCTTTCTGTATATGATTGAAAAACTGATACTCACGATAGCTGATTGAAATCTGAGTGCTGAAGATACCGCAGCATGTCGCAATCATAATTACAAACAGTGCCGTAGTGAAGGAGCGCAGCTTATGATATTTGATATCCTTTAATGCAAAGTGAATTTGCTTATTCATAAAGGTAGCCCTCCTTGTTGAGGTTCCTGAAAAGGATGAGTATACACGCCGCTGTTAGAAATAGTAAGGAAATTAGCATTGCAAACAGGTTGATCCAGATGCTTTCACGGATAAAAGTCAGCTGTAGCTGTTGTATAATCCAATGATGAAATAAAAGAGCAGGGATACAGCCAATAAAGCCAAGAAAGAATATTTCACGCAGATTTTCTAATAATAATGCTTTTCTGGACGCTCCCAGCGCCTGTTTTATAAAATATTCTCTTTTCTTACATGCAATGGAATGGTAAATGAAATAGCTGAGACCAATGAAAACAAATACATAGGAAAACAGCATATAGGAAAAAATGGATTGTTGATGATGCCGGATAATTTACTCCAATTGGAAAAGGTCTCTTCAGTGTATTCATAATGATGTATATCCAGATTCTGTCGTATAATATTTAACAGCTCATCCGAACCCTTGACAATGAGATTTCCCTGAAGCTTGGAATAGGAGAATAGATTATATATAAGATAATGGTCACCGGGGATTTCCTTCACCGCTCCAAGAACAGTGCCTGTTTCTATTTTATATAATTGAGGATGCTCAAACAAATATGAAGTTTTCAGGATATAGGAATAACGCTCATCAGTAGAAAGGCTGTTTGCTTGAAACGTAGTTTCAGGAAGTCCATACGCATTTATTAGCTTATGCGATGGGTCATACAATCCTAAACCAATATCATCAACATTATCAAGAATCAGTATATCGGTATCCTCATTCAGCGTTTCTCTAATAGAAGCATACAACTGCTTCCCTGAAAGTGGATGTGTGGTATCTGTTTCACGGATTTGCAGAAGCTTGTAGCCTGAGCGTATCTGATATATGTCATCCAGCTCACCATTCCTGCATGTGATCAGAGATAAAAACATGATAACGGTAAACATGAGCAGAAAAGATATACAGATATATACAAATCTAGTTGCTCCCATAAGGTCTCATCAAAGCTGTGTTTTTATTAGGGCTGATTTTTCATTACAGTTATTTCCTTTTTGATAGCATATATATTGCAATATTACCTAATATAAGGATCAGCGCATTTAAATTAAAAGCAATAGAGGATGTTATTGTGTGACAATCATATAAATAACGTATTGTAAATAGTGAGATAAGACCTAATGCTATAATCATCAATATAATATATAAATTTTTCATATCAAGCCCTTGTTACCCTATATTCCCAGTAACCACTATTGCATGGCCCTGAATAACTAGGCTCACAGCAGGTATTTTTCCAGGTATGAATCTTCCAGTTAATTCATATTTAACAAGATTTTTTTCTTAGTGCCTAAATATCTCAGTGCTATTCTACATGCATCTGTTCCAGTTACATAATATACTGCAGAACAAACCCCTACTGCATTCCATATAACCTTGGCAATCGTGATCCATGCGATACGTGTTTTTCCGGTGCTTTTAATATCAAAGGTATTATCATAATTATGACCGTAGTCTCGGATAATTATAGCATCATTTTCCAGATAAGTAACTTCGACATTCTCTTCAAACATTTTCACCTCATTACCGCTTTCATCTACCCATTCATTGATTACTTTTGAAGGCGCTACTGTGCAATCGGAGCAAGGTTCTGCGCCATAAATTTTAAATGCATTTGAATTTAATGCAACATTTATTAACAAAGCTGATAATAACAAATAACATATGATCTTTTTCATAATATACTCCTTTCCCACTTGAAAATTAAACAAACGTTTGTATATACATATATTACTGCTTCAACGTATGAAATCAATAACTTTGTCATCTAAAAGCATTCCTTGTCATCTAAGGGGATGAAATATCACGTTGACAAATCAAATATGTATAGTAATATGTAGATGATAAGGGATATGAGGGGAGTGTAGCATATGGGGAAAAGAAAACTGTTATTATGTGATGATGAATTGTCATATGCTGAAGATATTAAGAAAATGATCGATGATTTATATCCTGTTCTATATGAAATTCAGACAGAAACAGATCAAAGCTTTAATATTGATGCACAATTTGATATTTATTTTTTGGATATAGATATGCCTAGTATCTCAGGTTTTGATTTAGCAGAGAAAATTCATAATCGTTATCCTGAGGCATTAATTGTATTTTTGACTACACATGAAGAGCTTTCCATGGAAGGCTACCAATATCAGGCATTTCGATTTATAAGTAAATTACGTCTTGATAGTATGCTCCCCAGAGTATTAAAAGCGTTAAAAGAGTATTTTGAACAATATGACCAGATGATATATGTAAAAGATGAAAATGATGCCACTGTGCCATTACTGATTAAAGATATCACCTGTTTATTGGCAAAAGGTAATTATACGGATTTCAATACAGAAAAAAATGTGTTTAGTAAAAGAATCAAAGTGAAGGAGTTTTTGAATAGCTATAAGACAGAGGTTTTCATACCTATAGAAAGAGGTCTATGGGTAAACATGCGACATGTAAAAAAATATGACCCAAAAACAGGAGTATTATTTATACAGGAAGGTGTACACCTAACAGTAACAAGAAAATATAAAGCAGAATTTTTAAAACAATACATAAAAAGAGGCACTTTTGTACTTAGATGACAAAAAGTGTTTTTAAATGACAAATATATTGTGGTCTTTTTAATAAATAATTATGCTATAGAAGAAAGACGAGGGAGTGATTATATGATGAAGAAGCTGTTAATGGTATTGTTATGTATTCCAATGCTTAGCAATATCAATGTATTTGCATCAGAGAACGTGCAAGATGAATTACTGGAAGAGGATTTAGATTTGACAGAAGAAATCGAAATGTTTGATTCCTTTTATCAACAGCCGGACCGCTATATTTTTCAGGATATCAATGGTGATGATTTAAACGGTTTTGTTATGCAGTATAAGGATGAATTTTATAAGAATCGATATCAGACCACTGATTTCCTTATGGAAAATGTTAGAAGTGTACAGGACTTAGGAAGTGTTATTTCATACTATTCAGGAAGATCAAAAACATGGGCTAATCAGAAGGTCTATTATACAAAGACCAGATACAATGTTTATAGTGCTACTGGTAGTTGTACAGTGACCAATAATAAAATTACATCAGGGAAATGCAGCGCTAAAATAGTTTCAAAGAATAACACGTATAGTATTTTAAGGACTTCTTATTCTATAGGCGAGCAGGGAAAGAAAATCACTTTTACGATTACTCACAGTATTAATAATAAAATAATTACGACAAAGCATACTATCACCATATAGTTAAATCATGTTATAATGGCAGTGGTGATAGTCATGGAATATATTGATGCATTACTAATTATGCATATGCTAAGATCCATATGTTCTTATTTCTTTTTATATAAGATAATGGAATTAAAAACATATTATAAATCAAAAAGAGAAACTTGCTTATTTCTAATATTTCTTTTGATTGTATTCATAGGAAATCTGGCTATATTTGCTTTCATTTCATGGGAAGATGAGTTTGGTATAGTTAGATACTATCCGGATATCATAGAAGATATTCTCATGATGTTGATTATTATAACTGTTTTTCACACAAATATATGGAAATGCATATATTACATCGTTTTCGGTTATGTGTTCGTATTGTCAGTACAGCTTTTAGGAGGAATCATTGATTTCATATTATTAGACTCTATTTTTCATATCATTTTAACGCCTGATCAAGAAGCGATACTATATTTATTAGAAATAGGTCTATTATTCATTATCTACCTAATTATTAAACACCGAAATAATCGTCAGTACATGATTGATGATAAAGACTGGCCTTTATTTGCCGTGCTTGCTATTGTTGTATGCGCATATTTCTATTATATCCAGAATGTTGTGCCATATATCGATCCGGAAAACAGTATCATGTATGTATCCATGGATTACATTCAACTTGGTTTTATGGTTGGGATATTCTTTCTGTTTGGCAGATATCATATCATCTTGGGGAAAAAGAGTCAGGAACTTCTAAATACACAGTTGAAGCTGCAAAGTGAAGAATTTCAGTTGAAATTAAGAGATGAGCTTACACATGCGAATACAGAGAACAAAAAGCTTCGTCATGACCTTAAGCATCACTTTACGGTACTTCAGAGTAAAATTAAAGAAGATCCTGAATATGCATTGGAATATGTTAAACAGCTAAGTGACCATGTGGAAATTGTAACGTATGCAAATACAAACAATGAAATCCTGAACTATATTCTGAATACAAAGGCCGCAATAGCACATCAAATGGACATACCATTGAATATAAAATAAGTGATGCTCTCTTATTTATTAATGATTTTGATTTAATATCCATATTGGGAAATGCATTGGATAATGCAATCGAGGCACTGCAGTTTGTGAAGGAAGCATGGATTCATATGGTAATTGCGAGCTATGAAGACACGGTCATTATTAAGATTGAAATCCATGCGACTCTGTAAGAATAAAATGGAATGATGATGTATTATCAACATCAAAAAAAAGATAAAGATAAGCACGGATACGGACTGAAAAATATAAAAGAGCTATGCGAGAAATATCAGGGCTCTATGGAAATCAATATAGAAAATGCTATATTTCAGCTGATACTGTCATTTCTTAAAATATAGAGGTGTCTAGGAAGGACACCTTTTATAATGTTTGTTTAAATGACAAAACTTGTGCTTAGATACCAAAACAGTAGTTAAAATAACGTTTTTTTGTTATTATGCACTTGGGATGGTACTATGCAAAATCAGGAAGTTATGAAAGAAGAATCTGTTGGCTTTCTTTTAATTCAATATAAGTATGTTCTTGAATATCTGCAGCTTTTAGCTGAAGATAATTGGAGATTAAAAAAGGTAAAAGATACTTCTTTTTATTTTGAAAGAGGATATAGAGTACAGCATTCCTACTGTTTGATTCCGGTTGACATGTTTGACAGAGAGCTTGAACTGAGGGCAAAGCAATTGGATTGGAAACGAATAGGTGCATGGAAGCATCTTCTTGTTTTTGGAAATGAAACACTGAATGCAATTCCTTTGATAGAAGAGCGTATCCTGAATGAATACATAAAAGCAAGCAGATATAAATGGGAAGACTTTGTTCGTATAGTATGCTATATTATTGGTTCTATAAGCTGTTTTTTATCCTCGTTTTGGTGTGTGTTTCATTCAACTGATTTCATTTCATTTTTCTTTCTCAGTTTGTTATGGTGTGGTGTATCTGTTTTCAATTTTGGGTCTTGATTCGCGCAAGCAGGTGTATATGGAGGTTTGATTTTGAGACAGTAAAGGATATCGAAAAGGCTAAAAAAACGATATTGGGAATAAATGAAAATATGATTATTAGTATTATTGCTTCAATTCTTATACTTATAGTCGGCTAAGCTTCCCCTAAATTCAGGCATTTTAATTTCTTTTTCATCTATATTCATCCATAATATAAGCAGCATTGACAAAAGTGAATGATTTTCTATAGGAATTTACGCCAATCTGTTTTATAATCATAACGTCAGGGATGAATGTAATAGAAAAGGAGGAGCTTATGCTGAACAAGGAAAAAATATATATCACCGGTCACAGGCATCCGGATACGGATTCCATCGCATCCGCCATCGCCTATGCAAAACTCAAGCAGCGTCAGGGCTTTCATGCTATTGCCTGCCGCCTTGGTCCGGTGAATGCGGAAACTGAATATTTGCTTGAACGCTTCCACATGGATTTGCCTATGCTGTTCGAGGATGCGCGCGCCACTCTGGATGAAATTGAAATTGACGGCCCGCTGGCAATCAGTCCGCAGACAACCATTATGGAACACTGGAGCTGATGAGTGAACAAAACAAGCAGTCCTACGGTGTTATCAATGCACAGGGAAAACTAATGGGGATGGTTACCAAATCAGACCTCGCTACGGTTGGTCTGGGAGATACTGCTGTCGCTATTCAGCTTCTGCAGGAGACTCCGCCGGAATATATCGCGAAAACGGTGAGCGGGAAAATGATATACATGGATAAAGCGTATCATTTTAACGGAAAGACAAGCGTCATTGCGATTGCGGAAACAAAGCTTAACAACTATGAACTGCAGGACCGTCTTGTCATTGTAGGGAATGACTCGGAAGCACAGGAAGCAGCAATTCGCAAGGGAGCGGGAATCCTGGTTGCGGTATGGACGGAGCATATTGAAGAAAGCGTGATTGCACTTGCGAAGGAATATCACTGTCCCATCATCCTCTCTGGGCATGGAACAATGAATACCTCCCGTTATCTGTTCTTTTCTCCGCCGGTCAAGCTGCTTATGAAAACCGATCTCGTCAGCTTTAATAAAAATGAATTTGTTGATGAGGTGGGAAAGAAAATGCTGAAATCAAGATACCGCAGCTATCCGGTGATTGATGATGAAAACCATCTGATCGGCTATGTTTCACGCTATCACATTTTGAATCAGCATAACAAGAAGGTTATTCTGGTGGATCACAATGAATATGCACAATCGGTGAAAAGTATAGAAAAGGCTGACTTACTGGAGGTTGTGGATCATCACCGTGTATGTGATATTTCCACTAACCGGCCAATTTCCTTCCGTAATGAAATCATAGGAAGTACGGCATCCATCATAACATCCATATATCTGGAAAATCAGATGAGTATACCGAAGGATATTGCCGGTCTGCTGCTTGGCGCAATACTCTCCGATACGCTGAAATTCAAATCACCGACAACAACCGCAAAGGATAAGGGACTTGCCAGAATGCTGGCAGAAATTGCGGAGCTGGATATCGATGTATTTGCGAAAGAGATGTTCAAGGTAAGCTCCAATATCAGTAACAAGACACCGCGTGAGCTGCTGAATCAGGATATCAAAAAATTCGAAATCGACGGCAGAACTGTCATGATCTCACAGGTGATTGCCTATCAGGTAAGTGAAGCCAAGGAAATCGAGGATACTCTGCAAAGCGAAATGGTGAAATTTGCACAGGAAAAAGGACTTGATCTTCTGGTTGTTGCATTTACGAGTATACTGGAGAACGGCTCTGTCTTCTATGCTGCCGGTGATATTGCGGATGTGGTCGCTGAGGCGTTTCCAAACCACTTTGAAGAAGAGCATAGCTTTCAGGAGGATATATTATCCAGAAAAAATCAGATTGTGCCATTGCTTTCCCGGGCAATCATCAATTCTGTACACTGATTATCAAAAAAGACAATCCCAGAGAAGATTGTCTTGATAATCAGTGTGTCGGGCATGGCATATATCTAACCCGTGAGAACAAGGATGAAAGTGCAAGCCTACAAAAGATAGAAAAAAACGGTTATATACTATAATTAAAAAGGCTTTCAAAAGAAAACATGCCGGTTCCGAACCATTAGTAAAGACATTACAAGAGTAAATCAGGTTGTGCGGGGATGGATAAACTATTTCAAAACAGGAAGCATGAAAATATTCCTTAGTAAGTTTGGACAATGGTTACGCCATAAGATAAGATGTGTCATCATAAACAATGGAAGAAATCAAAACTATTTTTAAGAATCCAATGAAATTAAATATTGCATGTAAGAGTAAATTTAGAAAAGAAGATATCTACAAATGCGTAAACATAAGATTAGAATGTTATAGAAGTACGATGAAGGTCGTAAATTTCAAATGATCTTCAAAAATTCTAGGCATTAAGAAAGGGGACAGACCTGACCTGGTGCATCCCCTGGATTCTTAAGAGTTTGTAATACCGATATAAATGTAGGACCGTATACGTGACCTTTACGTATAGTTCAATGGAATAAATTTAAGTTTATTCCTCTACCCTATTCTGCAGATTGTTTATTTTGCGCTTTCTATATAGTCCTTTACATTTTCCTCAACAACATGGAATGGTGCTGCACCGCTTTTCAGAATTGCTTCATGGAAGTCCCTGTCATTGAATTTATCCTTTAGTTCCTCCTGTGCATCCTTCTTCAGGTTGGCAATCTGGACATATCCTACATAATAAGAGAGGAATGCTGTTGGATTTGCCTGCAGCTGGTTATAGAAATCACTGACATCGGAAACGCCAAGACCGTTTTCCTCCAGGAAATTTGATAAATCTTCCTTTGTCCATCCTTCATAGTGAATACCGATATCGGCAAGAGCTATCAGGCAATCCTGATAGACAACCATATTCTGCTGCAGCTTGACAGCATCCGCAGATACACCGTCAAGATACTTTAATGCATACAGCTCGGTATATGTGGCATAGCCTCGGTATAACCAAGGAAGCTTGCCATACTGTTTCTCCATGGGTCTTTTACATTCTTATAGGCATATGCAATCTGATACATATGTCCCGGAATTCCCTCGTGTGCAACGGTAGAGAAGGTTTCCAGTGACTGTACATTCAGTGCATCCTCCAACATATTCACACGAATCTGTTTCGGTGTGGTACCGTCCAGTGCAGGAATGTTGAAGTAAGCCGCAACACCGCCGGATGCCAGATCCTCACCGATCGGCCTGATTCGATAATTCAGTGTTCCCACGGATGGAAAGTCATCCTTAATATCCTTATCAAGATCCTTCAGCATGCTTTCAAAGTCCTTGTACTTAGTTTTGATTTTCCGTTTACATATTCATCATACAGATTCTTGTTTTTGGAGATCACAGACTGTACGGCAAGCAGGATGAACGCGACATACTGTTTAATTCTTTTTTAATATCCTCGATGGATTTATCCGTGCCGGTTGCCTGCTTGAACAGAAGCTCATAATACTCTTTTCCGTTCTTCATATGGCTCAGTCCCAGCGTATTGTTTTTAGAGGAATCCAGCTCCTTCATCGTTTTGATGATATCACTGTACGCAGGCAGGAAATACTCCTGAAATGCTTTTTTCAGCTCAGCCTTGTACTGCTTTGTCTTATCATCCCCAAGCTTCAGATTGTCGATACTTTCATTCAGCCCGGTAAGTACACTGCTGTTTACATCCTCCTTAACAACCTTCTCGCAATACTCTTTTACAGATTTGATATCCAGCATCAGTGTGCCTTTTTCTTCCTGCTTTTTCGTATAGGCAAGAATACTGTCCATATACGGACGGACTGATTTCATCAGTGTGATAACATCCTTTACATCCTGCTCATTGCGAAGTGTCCAGTCGGAGAACAGGTTGGCAGCTGTGTGTGCATACCTGTCATGGATTCCAGTGGCATACTCATATAATCAAACTTGGAATCGTTCATTTCTGTAGTGTAATCCAGCATGTAGCTGTAATATCATAGGTTTCCTTCTGCTCATCGCTTAACGTATCGCGGTCAAATTCCTTGAAGGCCTTCGCGGATTTCTCATTCAGCTCCTTGTTTTCCTTCATGGTTGTTTCATTCAGTTCTTTATCAATCTGAACCTTGGTCTTGCTTGTATCTACTCTGTAATCCTTTGGGTTTTCCAGAATAATGTGCGTATTCGGATAGCTTTGTTCCATAGATTCCACGAATTCCTGCTTCATAAATTCATCAAACTTTTTCTGTTCTTCTCCGGAATCCTTTTTTGAGCATCCGGTGAATGAAAAAGCCATGACTGCAGATAACATCAATAATGTTATTTTCTTTACGTTCATATTTCCTCCATTTTCTCTCTGTTTCTAAGTAGAGTGTGTTTGTACTACAGATATTTTATGTATCTTACTGTTATTATATCGTCTAATCATTGATTTCACAATGAATTATCCACGGAAACGGGTTTTGTTATGAATCAAGTTGTCGAGTAGAAAGGTTTATGATATTCTAATATAGAAAAGAGTTGATGATTGTGCATGAACGACATACAAAAATACTGGAGCTTCTCTCTCAATATAAAAAAATAGAGGTAACCAGATTATCTGAGCTGCTTTCTGTTTCACAGGTGACGATTCGCAAGGATCTCATGCAGCTTGAAAGCAGTGGTCTGATTCTGCGGGAGCATGGATATGCGGCTTTGCATGACAGTGATGATCTGGCAAACCGGCTCGTCTATCATTATGAAATCAAGCAGAGAATTGCCAGTCTGGCGGTGGCGGATGTTCAGGATGGGGAGACGCTTATGATTGAATCCGGTTCGTGCTGTGCACTGGTCGCTCTGGAAATCGCAAAAACAAAAAAGAATGTGACCGTGATCACCAATTCCGCTTTTATTGCTGATTATATACGTAAGCAGGGAACTCTGCAAATCATTTTGCTGGGAGCGAATACCAGCAGAGCTCGCAGGTCATGGTTGGACCGATGACGAGAAGATGCATGGAGCCGTTTTATGTAGATAAGCTGTTTATCGGTACCGATGGATTCACAGCGGATTCAGGTTTTACGGGAAATGATTATATGCGCAGTGAAACGGTACGTGATATGGCTCAACAGGCAAATCATGTCATTGTAGTTACAGAATCCACTAAGTTTTCACAGAAGGGACTTGTTCATCTGATAGATACCGGTCATATTCATATGGTTGTCAGCGATGATCGTATACCGGAGGAATGCGAGCAGTACCTCACGGAGCAAGGTGTGGAAGTAAAAAAAGTGAAGGTATAAAAAAGGAGCATCTGCCCTAAAAGAAACAATCAATACCCTGATTCAGGAAGATTTGCTGATAATCTCTTAAATCTTCCGGATACAGGGCTTTTTTATGCTTCATTTCATAGTCGCGATTCAGCATTTCATATTTCTTTTCGCCGAACTGATGAAAGGGAAGGAGCTGTACCCGTTGAATTGAGAGTGATGTAAGCAGTGCAGCAAGGCCTTTTGCATCCTGCAGGGATGCATTATATCCCGGGATGATGGGTATGCGTGGAAGAACACAGAGCTGATGTTTCACACTCCATGCAAGGTTTTCCAGTATCAGATCATTGTTGACGCCGGTCCCAAGAACGTGCTGTTCTGTGTCATAATGCTTGATATCGAACAGTAAAAGATCAAACAGCGGGGCAAGCTTTTGAAATACAGCGGGCTGGATATATCCGGTAGTTTCAACTGCGACATGGATTCCCTCCTGCTTCAGGCGTAAAACAAGTGCCTTTGCAAATGACGGCTGTGCCAGAGCTTCTCCGCCGGAAAGTGTAACACCACCCTGAGATTCTTCATAAAAGTCGCGGTCCTGCAGGCAGGTTGCGACAACCTCATCAGCATCCCTGCAGACGCCTTCCACCTGCAGGGCTTTTGCTTTACACGTAGCGATGCAGCGAAGACAGCCAAGACATTGTGCATCGTCGATCACAATACGGCTGCCCTTTCTTTGAACTGCCTGCTGCGGACATGCCTGTAGACATGCGCCATCCTGTATACAAACAGATGCATCATATAATATCTGTGTCTTTGAAAGCTGAGACTCCGGATTGGAACACCAGCGGCAGCGAAGCGGACAGCCTTTCAGAAAAACGGTTGTCCGAATACCGGGACCGTCGTGTATGCTGAATTTCTGGATATTGAATACCATACCTTTACACATTAACATCACTCCTTACTACCGTTATCATAGCACAGGAGTGATAAATTGTAAATAAATATTTCAAATGAAACTAATATTGTATTCAAATGAAATATTAATCTTGACTTAACTCAACGATATGATACTATAATAGTGTATTGTTTGAATTTATGTTTCATATGAAACTAAAAACAAGCGTGGAGGAAAGCATATGGAAAACAGAGAACACTTTGGAACACTCACAGAAAGAATGCATAGCTTCAGAGAGGAGCTTCTGAATACAGAGGCATCCATTGACGCCACACGTGCTGTGCTTGCGACACAGGCATATCAGGAGCATGCGGATAAGCCGCTGCTTGTAAAGCGTGCTTTCATGCTGAAAATATTTTGGAGAATATGCCGATCTTTATCGAGCCGCAGACACTGCTCGCTGGTAATCAGGCTAAGAAAAACCGGGCAGCACCTGTCTTCCCGGAATATGCGATGGATTGGGTTATAAAAGAGCTGGATGAATTCAAGCTTCGTGACGGGGATGTTTTTCAAATCGATGAAGAGACAAAGGAAGAACTAAAAAGCATCGCTCCTTACTGGTATCATAATACAACACTGGATAAAGGACTTGCCATGATCCTCCGGAAAGCAGAATCTTTTATGATCTCGGTATTATCAAAGCGGAAGGAAATATCACAAGCGGGGATGCACATATCGCTGTTGACTATGGAAAAATTATGCGAAAAGGGCTCAGGTATTATGAGCAGCGAACCTTGCAGGAGAAAAGGAAGCTGGATATGTCAGATCCGGATAGCATTTCCAAATATCATTTTTATGAGGCGATTCTGATCGTCATTGCTGCCGTACAGGCATTTGCAAGGCGCTATGCTGAGCGTGCGCTTGCACAGGCTGAAGCAGCACAGGGAAAACGAAAGCAGGAATTACAGAAAATGGCGCAGATACTGGACAGGGTGCCGTATGAACCGGCTGAAAATTTTCGTGAAGCTATACAGTCCATGTGGCTTGTCCACCTCGTTTTACAGATAGAATCCAATGGACATTCTCTTTCCTATGGACGTATGGATCAGTATTTATATCCATACGTAAAGCATGATCTGGATACGCGGGTATTGCAAGAGGAACAGGTCGTAGAGCTTTTAACAAATCTGTGGCTGAAAACATTTACTATCAATAAGGTAAGAAGCTGGTCGCATACACAATTCAGTGCCGGTTCTCCCCTGTATCAGAATGTTACGGTAGGAGGACAGACCCATGATGGACAGGATGCTGTAAATATGCTGTCCTTTCTCATACTAAAATCTGTTGCACAGACCCGTCTTCCACAGCCTAATCTGACTGTACGCTATCATAGAAATTTATCTGCTGCGTTTATGGATGAAGCAATCGAGGTCGTAAAGCTGGGAACCGGGATGCCGGCTTTTAATTCCGATGAGGTTATAATTCCATCCTTCATGGAAAAGGGTGTTGGTAAAGAAGATGCATACAATTATAGCGCGATTGGCTGCGTGGAAACTGCAGTACCCGGAAAATGGGGTTATCGCTGTACCGGTATGAGCTTTCTGAATTTTCCGAAAACGCTGCTGATCGCCATGAATGCAGGTGTGGATCCTGCCAGTCAGGTAAAGCTGGTGGAGGGGCTTACACATTTCAGTGAAATGACATCCTATGCTCAGCTACAGGAAGCATGGGATATAACAATACGTGAGTTCACAAGACATTCTGTGATCATTGAAAACTGCTGTGATCTCGTTCTGGAGCAGGATGTTCCGGATGTATTATGCAGTGCATTGACGGAGGATTGTATCGGACGGGGAAAAACCATAAAAGAAGGGGGAGCTGTATATGATTTCATATCCGGGCTGCAGGTGGGAATCGCCAACCTTGCGGACAGTCTGGCAGCAGTAAAAAAGCTGGTATTTGAGGAACAAAAAATAACTGCGGATCAGCTGTGGGATGCATTGATGGATGATTTTACATCACCACAGCATAAAGCGATACAACAGATGCTGATTGCGGATGCTCCCAAATATGGAAATGATGATGATTATGTAGACCAGCTGATTGTGGATGCCTATGATGTCTATATCAACGAAGTGAAAAAATATCCGAATACGCGTTATGGAAGAGGACCGATCGGAGGAACACGGTATGCCGGTACCTCCAGTATCTCTGCCAATGTCGGTCAGGGAAAGGGAACTCTTGCTACTCCGGACGGGCGTAATGCTGCCACACCGCTTGCTGAAGGCTGTTCCCCATCACATGGTATGGATAAGAACGGACCTACTGCTGTATTCAAAACCGTTTCCAAGCTTCCGACACATGAAATTACCGGCGGGGTGCTGTTAAATCAGAAAATGACGCCGCAGATGCTGTCGAGCGAGGAGAATAAGCAGAAGCTGGAAATGATGATACGTACCTTCTTTAATCGCCTGGACGGTTACCATGTTCAATATAATGTGGTTTCCCGTGATACACTGCTTGATGCACAGAAGCATCCGCAGAAGCATCGGGATCTGATTGTCCGTGTTGCCGGTTATTCTGCTTTCTTTAATGTCCTGTCCAGGCAAACACAGGATGATATAATTGAGCGTACAGAACAAACGTTATAGTCCGTGAAGAAAATCTGTCTGCGTTTATAAAAGAAAAAGAATCGTGATGTCCTGCACTATACAGGCTCACGATTCTTTTTTAATGCTTATTGCTATACAGATGTCTTGCGACATAAACGCCGCTTGCACTTGCATGTGAGAGGGAATGGGTAACACCGCTGCAATCACCAATCACGTACAGTCCTTCATGCCTGGTTTCCAGATTATGATCAATTTCAACCTCCAGATTATAGAATTTTACCTCTACACCATACAGCAGGGTATCATCATTGGCAGTTCCCGGTGCCACCTTGTCCAGTGCATAAATCATTTCGATGATGTCATCCATCTGGCGTTTGGGAATTACCAGACTCAGATCACCCGGTGTAGCGGATAAGGTTGGTGTGACAAAGCTTTCCGCGATACGGGAGTCCGTGCTTCTCTGTCCGCGTATCAAATCACCAAAGCGCTGTACGATAACGCCGCCCCCCAGCATATTGGAAAGACGCGCAATGCTTTCCCCATATTCGTTGCTGTCCTTAAACGGCTCTGTAAAGTGATTGCTTACCAACAGGGCGAAATTCGTATTCTCTGTGTAGCGGGAAGGGTCTTCATAGCTGTGCCCGTTCACCGTTACAATTCCATTGGTATTTTCACTGACGACAACACCGCGGGGATTCATGCAGAAGGTACGGACCTTGTCCTGGAACTTCGTCGTACGGTATACGATTTTGCTTTCATACAATTCATCCGTCAGATCGGAGAAAATGCTGTAGGGCAGTTCTACACGCACACCGATGTCCACACGGTTGCTCTTCGTGGCAATTCCCAGGCTTTTACAGATGCTTCCCATCCATTTGCTTCCACTGCGGCCTGTGGATATAATGCATTTGCTGCCGGTAAAGCTTTTATCCCTGCTCACCAGACGATAGCCGTTCTCCAGCTTTTCCACTGCATCTATATGCGTATGGAAGTGGATTTCAATTTTATCCTTCAGCTGATTGTACAGGTTTTCCAGAACAATATAATTCACATCCGTACCAAGATGGCGTACGCTTGCCTCCAGCAGATGTAAATCATTCTGCATGCATTTCTTTTTCAGATGCGTATTTTCATTTGTATAAAGCTTTGTCCCCTGTCCACCGTTTGCCACATTGATTTCATCGACATAATTCATCAGATCAATTGCTTCTTTCCTTCCGATATGTTCGTATAAGGTACCGCCAAACTGGTTGGTGATATTGTATTTTCCATCAGAAAAGGCTCCTGCTCCGCCAAACCCGTTCATAATGGCACAGGTCTTACAGTTGATGCAGGATTTAATTTTCACCCCGTCAATCGGACATTTTCTTTTCTCCAGCGGGTTTCCTGTTTCGAATAAAGCAATCTTCAGCTCCGGGTTCAGTTTCATCGCCTCGTAGGCAGAGAAGATACCGCCGGGACCGGCCCCGACAATCAGTAAATCAAAATCCATATGTTACCTCCATCGTTATATGTATAACTTCCGGGAAATCTTGAATTTCCTATGGTATTTTATCACAGAAACAGAAAAAAGCCAGCGGTATTCATGAAAACTTTATGAAAACGGTTACTATTCACTAACCTATATTGTATATAACGCTTAGATAAGGGCAAAAGAAAGCTTATATTACTTATGGGTTTTGATTGAAACTGCGTATCATAAGCATGAATAACTCTCCACACTTGTTATGCAGAGAGCCTTTCATTGTATGGAGATATGGTTAAAGGTGTTGCTCTTATACGATTACTTACATCGTGTCAGCCGTATGTACTTGTTTTTTAACAGCCTCCAGGGTATCACACTTTAAAATTAAACTTGATACGATATGCAATTGGTCCTCGGTTAATGACTGCAGCCATGCTGTGCAGTCTTCCTGATATTTGGCTTCCATAAGCTATGTAAGAGCTGTCTCTCTCCTTCGATTCTACCTTCAACCTTACCTTCAGCTTTCCCTTTAATGATTCCTTCCTTCATCCCCTCTTCAAAGCTGTCCTCCAAGCCGTAGCGATAACGTGCCTCTCCCATCTGAATCGCCATTGCGGTTGACCACAGCTCATCATCCTTCTGCATTTCCTCGTACTTGTTCACGAATACCTTCACCAGCCTTTCCTTTGATTCCAGTATATCATTTTTCGCATTGTTTTCAAACAGGAAGCACAGCTGTTCAAAGTCATCCATCTGCTGAATGGCCTTTTTCTTAGCGATTTCATTGATAACGGGCAGATGATGTAGGTTCTTCTAATCAATTGGGTGTTTACTCCTCATCTTCCCCCTGCTCATTACGCATCTGATAGTGGTTGATCAGATTTTTATTATTCCATGCGCATTTCTCAATGA
>ENA-OQCK01000200-OQCK01000200.1-human-gut-metagenome-genome-assembly--contig:-NODE-200-length-35671-cov-6.630064_pt1 | contig 35671 bp, 42 predicted proteins | sample MGYA00242498_ERZ504578 | MGnify/ENA primary metagenome ERZ504578 (study PRJEB26092, sample SAMD00036229) | human gut metagenome | host: Homo sapiens | study: EMG produced TPA metagenomics assembly of...
AAGGATACGAGCAGTACGGCGGATCGGAGCTGGCCGAGGTCCTACCTGCCCGACCTCGCATCCCCGCTCGGCCCACCGGCAAGCTGCAACATTGGATAACGATCTATCCCGGCCTGCCCGGGTCGCCTCCTCTCGCTGGGTTATCACGAGGGCGAGCGGGTCTATTCGCCCGCCATGGTACGGGCCATCATCGAGTCGCTCGGCGAGCGTGAGAGCCGGATGGTATCCGGGTGGAATAGGGGCGCTAAGTCAATGGAATCCGTCTTGCGTTCCATTGACTTAGCATCCGTATCTCATTGGTTTTCCGGTCATGTTTCTTAATCCCGACGAATATCGGTACCGGGGTTAGGGCGCAAAAGGCGCATCTTTACGTGCTTATATAAAACTTTTCTTGTAAATATATTTTTTCATCACACTGCTATAGTGTGATATATATTTATCTTTTTGTAAAATGTTTTTCCAGACACTGTTTTTTGCGCCTTTGCGCCCTGCTCATTTTAGAAAGTCAGTTTTTATTCCGGCTTATCTTCTTGACCTTAAAGATATCATTCTCCTTTTGGGCTCTATCCTCTTCCTCTTGCCTAGGGCGCAAAAAATTGGCTTTTACCTGTTCCGAGGTGATCTCGGCGACCTCAAACAGTAGTTTTCCTCTAGTTTTCGTGAGCTTAAAACCATGTTTTTTCAGCACCTTGCTCAACGTAACTATATTGGAACGTGTCGGCGTGATACGTGTAAATACACTTAGTTTCGTCATAATATCGCTCGCCGTAAGATACTGTGGCGTGTCAAAACGCTCCGGTTTGCGGAAATAGGTGAAGAACAATTCCTCCTCGGGGCTTCGCTGGCGGAAGGTCTCGTTGTTCTCGTTGATCTTCCGGATGTCTTCGCCGGAGAACCAGTATTTCTCGCCCCGGCGGAAGAGGGCGAGAGCTTGGGCGTAGATGTCGGCGTGTCGCACGGGCGACTGGTAATCGATCCGTGTGGCCTCGAAGCAGAGGAAGCGGCGAGACTCGTTATCGTCCGGCAGCGATTGCAAGTCGTCACCGTGGCGGCGAAGGAGGCGTGGCGTATCTGCGTCTCGGCATAGTGTCCGTACGGGCGGCGCAGGTAGATGACCCCGGTGGAGGTGAGCGCCTTGAGACGGTTCAGATCGGCGTAGCTCTGGCCGGACATCTCGTCGATGACGATCAAGAGGCAGTCCACCATCATCTGCGGGAAACCCTTGCTATACGGATTGACATTGCCCGTGAAAGATAGTCCCGCAGCTCGGGCGGCACGAGGTTCCGCAGCCACGAGGTCTTGCCCAGCCCCTGCCCGCCGGCCAGCAGCAGGATGGTATGGTTTTCCACGCCTAGCTCCATGGATCCGGCCACCCCGCGATAAGCCAGCGCTTGAGGCAACCCCGCCAGAAGGCGGGCCGGGTGGTACCCACGGTATCGGCCAGCTGCCCGATCCAGTCCGTCACCCCGTCCCACGGGGCCAGCCCCTCGAAATACGAGCGGAAAGGGTGGAACGTCTCGCTGAAGTCCGACATCAGTATGGCCCGGATGTCGTTATGCGAGCAGTAGTGGCCGTCCTTCAGGAGACTCCGCCAGAGCGAGTTCACCCAGTAGTCGGTCACCGGCTTGAAGACCGGCTTTTGGCCGTTCCGCTTTTTCTTCGTGGCTACCTCCACGTACCCCCTCACGCCGTTCTTGCGGGTGAGGAAACGCTCGGATATATAGGCCTCCACGGCGACCACGTCCAGCGGACCCCCGCCCTTTTTCCGGGAGGTGGCGGCGCTCGTCTCGGCGGCGTGCTCCTCCACGTGGCTGTAGGCGCTCTCGATGGCGGCGAGGCGTTCCTCCACCGGCAAGTCGGCGAAGGCGGTAGCGGCGTAAGCCTCCATCTCGGCCCGCTTCACGCCCAGCCGGTTCGCCCGTGCGGCCATGACGAAGATGAAGTTATTACGGTTGCCCTCGGCGTAGGCGCCTTTCCGCTCGGCGGTCCGGCGTGCCTTCTCCAGTGGCGAGGCCATCTTCCTTTTCTTCGCCCCGGGAGCGTCTCGCTAACCTCCTCCTTCCAAGTAAGGGGTAGCGGGGCGAGGCCCTCCGGTAGCTCGCCGGTCCCCTCCAGCCAAGGGCGGTAGGCAGGCGAGAGGTATAGGGCGGGATCGTCCGATACGAAGCAAAGCCGCCCGATGTCGCTGCCCGAGGTATCCAGCTCCACGCCGAGCCGGGTGGCGTACCAACGGCTCACGGCCTCGTAGACCCTCCGGTGATTGCCCGGCGTGGCGGTCTCGTCCGTGGCGGCGTAGGCGATGAGTTTCGCCCCGTCGCCGCTGGGACTGCGGAAATACGCCACGGTGTAGGGCGCTTCCGTGGCGAGCGGGGTGATACGCTCCAGCTCCCGTTCCCCTACGTGGTCGATGTCGAGTACCACCAATTGGTTATAGCGGGTGATGTGAGGGTCGAGGCGTTTCCCGGAGTAGGTGGCCTGTGGGGTGAAAGCGGGCAGTTTTTTCTTTAGTTTGGCGGCCAGTTCCTTATCGCCCGACGCTAGCGCCTCCCGCGTCTCGTCGATGAACTGCTTGTACGTTCCTCTTTGGATGTTTTCCAGTACGCCCGCTAGCGAGGCGTCTCCCTTGTATCGTCCGAAAAGGGCGAATAATGACGTGTTTATCATACTATATTTTTAAGTGATAAAAAAGAGCCAGTGTCTCTGGCTTGATGCCGCTAAGGTAGGGAGGCGCTTTGGGACGCCTCCCAAGTTTTAACTTTTGTTGTGAAAAACGGGAAGCTTGTTATTCATGCGCTTTCCCGTATTCCTCCTGCGCCGTCGAGAGGATGCTCCGGAAGCTCCTTGGCTCCGGGCAGCCGTTGGGGTGTATCTCGAACACCTCGTCCAGCGCCCGTATCATGGCTTCCCGGTTCGTCTGCCCGTTCACCCGGAACCGCGGGTCATCGAGGATGGGCAGCGTCAGCCGCACGAAGTCTTTCACGGAGCCCGTGTAGATGATCTTCTCCCGTTTAACTAGATCCTCCTCCGGCTGGTAGTCTTTAAACAACTTATGCGCCCCCTTCACATCTTTTTTCAAGTCCACCCATGCCTTTTGGGCATTTTCCAGACTATCCAGCAGCTTTCTCACGCTTGTTTCCGCTTCCCGGAAACTGATTTTTTTCATATATGATTAATTGTTAAAGTTAAAAACGTCGCAAAGGTATATTATCCACGTGATAATTCCTCGGAAGTTGTTGCTTTGTCGGATATATATGCTTACATTTGGCATGAAACTTTAAATCTGGATCTTATGAGAAAGCTTCTGGGGTTTTTATGCGTATGCGCGTTGGCTATCGTTACGGCTAGGGCACAAGATGCGGTGGATGACTATGTCTCTTCCGCCGCCGGCCAATCCGTGATCTACCATGGGAAGGAGCAATTAAAATATCCCACTTCGATAAGAAATCACCCTATTTGAAGAGCGAGAAATACGTACCCGGGGATCTTAGCTTCGAAGGCATTCTTTACAAGGGCGTGAAAATGCGCTTAGACCTGTACAAGAATGAGTTATTACTGCTCTCTCCGGACAATCGCTATAATATCGTCTTGCCGAGCGATCGGGTAGATTACGCTGAGTTTCATGGGTACGATATCTTCTACAGGTATCCGGACGAGCGGTCGGGTAACCTGCCGGAAGGCTATTACCTACGGTTGCATGAAGGGAAGTGTACCGTGCTGGGGAAATGGTCTTGTATATTATCTAAGACGATAAAAGATATGCAGGTCGATGAATCCTTCGATCAGTCCGTAAAATATTATATCCGGAAGGAGGGTGTTTACTATACCGTGAGGAGCAAAGGCTCCGTGTTGAAGGTCCTCAAGTCCAAGAAAAAAGAGCTGGCCCGGTATATCAAGCGGCGAAAGCTGGATTTCAAGCACGCTCCCGAGGAAGCCATCGTAGCCGTGGTGAGACAGTATGAACAGTTAAACGAGATCCCATGAAAAAGAGCCTATATATCGTTATGATGATGTGCCTGCTGTCCGGCTGGACGGTGAGGGCGCAGCGGACGGTCGATCTGGATTTCCGGCAAGTACCTTGAATGTCGTGTTCGACGCTATCGAGCGGCAGACCGGCCAGCCTGTCTATCGGCAACCCTTGGAGACGGACTCCATGGTCGTTAGCGTACACAGTGAGAAGGAAGAGCCCTTGGTGGCGTTGCGGCGTGCGTTGGAGGGGACTCCCTTCCAAGTATCCTCGTATAGCGGCGCCTTCTTTGTATTGAGAGATAACACCTTGATGACCTCCCTGCCCGAGAACTTCTTCCTGCGGGAGAAGCGGAGAGAGGGCGATGGCGACGAGGAAGGCTCCGGTATCTCCCTGATGGCGGGCCGGAAGCAGCAGAAGGCTACCTCGGAGAACAAGGTCTACGAGATCGGTGACGCCTCGGGCAAGGCGGCGGACCGGGTCACGGTGACCGGCAATATCAGCGATTTCAAGACCGGCGAGCCGATGGTGGGCGTGGCCGTATTCGTGAAGGACCCGATGATCGGGGCCACTACCGACGCTTACGGCTATTATACGCTGCGCCTCCTCCCGGACGGCACGAGCTGTACATCCAAGGCATGGGCATGAAAGACACCCGGCGGCAGATCATGCTTTATTCCGACGGCAAGCTGGATATAGAGCTGGAGGAACAGGTCTACACCTTGAAGGAGGTCACGATCTCCTCCGAGAAGATCGCCAACGTGCGGAATACGACGATGGGAGTGGAACGCCTGAAGGTGAAGGATATAAAGAATATACCGATGGCATTCGGGGAGGTGGATATCATGAAGGTAGTCATGTCGCTCCCCGGCGTGAAGGCGGTGGGCGAGGCCTCTAGCGGCTTTAACGTGAGGGGCGGGGCGACGGACCAGAACTTGATCCTCTTCAACGACGGCACGGTCTATAACCCGACCCACCTGTTCGGCTTCTTCTCCGTCTTCAACCCCGACGTGGTGAAGGACATGGAGCTGTACAAGAGCAGCATCCCCGCCAAGTATGGCGGACGTATCTCCTCGGTACTCGACATCAACAGCCGGAGGGTAACAAGAAGGAGTTCAAGGGATCGGCGAGCATCGGCTTGCTGACCAGCCGCCTTACCTTGGAGGGGCCTCTCTTCTCCGAGAAGACCTCCTTTATCGTGGGCGGACGTACCACTTACTCGGACTGGATCTTGAAGAAACTCCCCGAGAAGAGCGGCTATAAGGATGGCAACGCCGGGTTCTACGACCTGAACGCCACGATTAACCATAAGTTCGACGAGCGGAACAACCTCTATCTGAATGGCTACTACAGCCACGACCGTTTCCGCTTTAACGCGGATGAGCGGTATGCCTACGAGAACGCCAACGCCTCGGTGAAATGGAGGCATATCTTCTCGGATCGTTTCACGGGAGTCCTCACCGCTGGCTACGACCATTATGGCTACAATACCCGTAATACGGATAACCCGGTGAATGCTTATTCCCTCGCTTTCCGTATCGACCAGATGTACGGGAAGATGGACTTCACGCATTACCTGAGCGATAAGCATACGCTGGATTTCGGCGCCAGCTCGTTGTTCTACGGCTTGGAGCCGGGGAAATACCTTCCTATGGCGGGAGTCGTTGGTGAAGGAGGACCGGATGGAGAAGGAGAAAGCGGTGGAGTCCGCTATCTATGTGGGCGATCGTTGGGATATCACCTCCCAACTCTCCTTGAACGTGGGAGTCCGTTATTCCATATTTAACGTATTGCCCCGTACCTATAATCTCTATGCCGACGACCAGCTGCCTTCCTTGGCTACCGTGACGGGCACGGTGGATAAGACCGGGGCGTTCAAGACCTACCACGGGCCCGAGTTCCGCATATCCGCCCGCTACGCCTTTACCGAGGACTTCTCCGTGAAGGCCGGCTTTAATACGATGCGGCAGAATATCCATAAGCTATCCAACACGACCATCATGTCGCCCACGGATACGTGGAAGTTGAGCGACGCTAACATCAAGCCGCAGACGGGTATGCAAGTGGCCGCCGGGCTATACCGGAATTTCTTGAGCAATACGATCGAGGTCTCCTTGGAGGGATATTACAAGACGATGAAGGATTACCTAGATTACCGGAACGGCGCCGAGCTGCTGATGAACCACCACATCGAGACGGACGTGCTGAGGACCGAGGGGCGTGCCTATGGCGTGGAGCTGATGGTGAAGAAAACGCAAGGGAAGTTGAACGGCTGGGTAAGCTATACCTACTCTCGCACGCAACTGCGGCAGAACGACCCGATGATCGTCACTCCCGTGAACAATGGGGATTGGTACGCCGCCGATTTCGATAAGCCGCACGACTTGAAGTTCGTGGGTAACTATAAGTTCACGCATCGTTTCAGCTTCTCGCTGAATTGCGACTATAGCACGGGACGGCCGATCACCTTGCCGGTATCGAAGTATCATTACGGGGGCGGGGAGTTTGTCTACTATTCGGACCGTAATCAATACCGTATCCCGGACTTTTTCCGGATGGACGCCTCGTTCAACATCGAGCCGAGCCACCACCTGACGTTGCTCACGCATAGCACGATCTCTTTCGGGGTCTATAACCTGACGGGGCGAAAGAACGCCTACTCGGTGTATTATATATCGGAGAACGGGAAATTAAAGGGATATAAGATGGCGATATTCGGGGTGCTATCCCGTTTGTCTCTTATAATATTAAATTTTAGGGGGGAGTTGAGATGAGGAAAGAAGCGAAGATAAAAGATTCTATAAAAGGCTTTCATTGGTGGCTGGGGGCTTTGCTGTTGTTATTGTCCGCCTGTGTCACGGATTACGAGCCGAAGGGCTTGGAGCAGGTACGGGATTTGTTGGTCGTGGATGGTATCATCACGAATGGCGAGACTACGATAAAGCTCCGGAGAAGCGTGGGCCTGACCGACGATTTCACGGAGGATGAGTTCGTGAATAATGCCAAGGTGGTGGTGGAGCGTGAGGATGGAGCTGTTTTCACTTGCGCTAATTCTTCCGGGAAGGGAGAGTATAAGGTGGATATGGAGAGCTGGACCCGGGTAGCCGGTACCGGCTACATATCTCGCTGGATGGGCTGGAGTATGAGTCGGACTATCTGGGACCGGAGATAACGCCTCCGATCGACTCTCTCTCCTTGCTGAAGAAGGGGCCGGGAGAGGAGGTCCGTCTCTGTGTGTCTACGCATAATGCCCCGGATCGATCCTCTTATTTCCGCTGGATGTATAAGGAGAATTGGGAGGTGAAGGCGGAGATCTTCATGGCCGCCGAGAAAATGGGTAATACGGTCGTAATATATGATTTACTTACATCGAATAATTGGTATTATTGCTGGGGGAAGGACAGCTCGAAGGTGATCTCCCTAGGCAGTTCCGATAGGCTGACGCAGAACGTGATCGCTAACAAAAGTATCGCCTCGTATCATCCCAGCGATCGCCGTTTCTCGATGTTGTATCATGCGGAGGTGGAACAATATGCGTTGCACCGGGAGGCTTACGACTACTATTTTAATTTGCAGAAGAACATAGAGGAGTCTGGTAGCTTGTTTGCCCCTATTCCTTCGGAGATGAAAGGGAATATCCGTTGCGTGACGGACCCGGAGGTTCCGGTGATCGGTTTCGTGGAAGTAGCGACAGTGACTCGCCTCAAGCGTTTCTTTCCGGAGATAGAGAAGGTATATGAGGCCGAGGTTACGGGCTGCGCAAGCACGATCGTACAGGGATCGGAATATGATAATAATCCGGATTACGGATATGTTTCCTATAATCCGATGAATGCGGAGAGTAATACGTATGCGCTGAAACGTTGTATGGATTGCGGCCGTTTTGGTTCGAAACAGAAGCCTCTTGGTGGCCTACCAGTCATTTATAATTTAGTTGCTATGAAGAAGTCTATGATAAAACAATGTATCTTGTCGCTCCTCTGCCTTTTATGGGCGGGGCAAACGCTTCTCGCAGGGGAATTGCGAGAGCGGGTTTACCTGCAAACGGATAAGCAATTTTATCTGTCGGGCGAGCTTGTATGGATGAAATTCATTGCCACGGATTTGGACCAACGGTTATCCGACGTGAGCAAGGTCGGGTATGTGGAGCTTCTGGATAGCGCCTCGGCGGTCGTGCAAGCCCGACTCGTGCTGGAGAAGGGGGTGGGCGATGGTTGTCTGCAGTTGCCTTCTACCTTGCCGACCGGAAACTACCGGCTGGTGGCCTATACCCGTTATATGCGGAACGAGGGGGAGGAGGTCTTCTTTGAGAAGCCGCTGGCGGTGGTGAACACCTTCGTGACGAACGAGACCCTGCTGACGGATACTTTATTGCCCGCTTACTCTTTTACGAGGCGAAAGGGCCCGGTTTCCGTATCGCCGGACCGTATGACCTATGATACCCGTTCAGGGGGAGATCCGGATAAACGGCCTGCCCCCGGATCTACAGACCCTATCGGTCTCTATCGCCGGGATTGACTTGTATAAACCTTCCGCCCGGAGCGGTATCGTTGATTGGAAACAAAGCATGCCTACTACGGGATCATCGCCTGCCGATCGTAAATTCTTGGCGGAATACGAGGGGCCGATCCTGACGGGGAAAGTGATCGATCTGTCTACGGGCGAACCTTCGTCTAAAGAGGCGGTGAGGCCTTTATTGGGCTTTTCCGGGGGTGAGATCCGTCTTTTCGGGGGGCAACTGGGCCCTGCCGGGGAGGTGACTTTCTTTACGAGACACATATCCGGGACGCACGAGATCGTGACGGTGGCTTTATCCCCTTCCTCTTCTCGCTACCGGGTGGACATCGAATCTCCTTACGCTACGCATCCGGAGAAGGAGCTTCCCGCCTTGAGATTGAATCCCGCTTGGCAAGATGAGTTGGTGAAGCGGAGCGTGGGGCTACAGGTGTTGCATGCTTATCGGTCTGATTCCTTGGTTCGGGAAAAAGCGGAGAAGCCTTGGTTCCAGTGGCAACCGGATTGGAGTTATCTTTTAGATGAGTACACCCGTTTCACGACGATGGAGGAGGTCGTGATCGAGTTTATCCCCGGCCTTCGTTTCCGTAAGATGGATGGGGTTCGCCGGTTGGCGGTCCTGACCGAGGAGCGGATCGGGTATACGATCGGTAACTCATTGGTTTTATTGGATGGTATCCCCATCACCGATCACGAGATCATTTTTAAGTACGATCCCCTAAAAATCCGGAAGATCGATGTGTATAAAGGTAAGTACGTATTCGGTGGGCAGATATTCGACGGTATCGCCTCCTTCTCTCTTACGAGCATAATTACCCGGGTCTGGTAGTCGATAACTCCACCCAGTTCTTTGATTATGAGGGCACGCAAGCCCAGCGCATCTTCTATATGCCCGCTTACCGGACAGAGGCCGAGAAGCGATCTCCCGTTCCGGATTTCCGCCATACCTTACTTTGGCGACCCGATATCCGGACAAACGGCGAGTCCTCTATATCCATCCCCTTTACCACCTCCGACATGACCGGTGATTTCACCATCACCATCGAAGGCCTGACCCAAACCGGCGAGGCCCTCTACGCAACGGAACAATTTCAGGTAAAATAACGTGCGGTATGGATTATTCTATTTATCTTTGCCTTGACAAACAAAATATCTTACTATGAAAAAGAAATCGGAAAATGGTTGATGGATATCGCTAAGTATGTAGTGACTGGCGGAATCATTAGCACATTCATCAGTAATTATCAACAGCAGAGTTGGATTATTTATATAAATGCGGCAATTGTTGCTATAATTACTTTTTGGGCGGGTACCCGCTATTTTAAGGAAGGAGAAAGGGCTGAAAACAGTAAAAAAAGGAGGAAATAGTTATGGGACCTTATTTATTCTTTTGTAGTATAGTGGTTATTCCTTGTGTCGTTTATCTGATATATTCATATACGCATACAAATAAGAATAACATAATGGATAGCGATAAATAGTTACTTGGATATCCTCATTCTCATCTTAAATCCGTACTTTTGGCGAAAAATCAGATTTAAAGATGAGAAGTTTCGCTAGTGACAACAATTCCGGCGTGCATCCCCGGGTAATGGATGCGATCATCAAGGCAAATGATAATCATGCGGTTGGATATGGTGATGATCCTTGGACAGAGGCCGCTACGAGTAAGATACAAGAAGTGTTCGGCAAGGATGCTTCTCCTTTTTTCGTGTTTAACGGGACGGGGGCGAACTCCGTGGCCCTGCAAGCCGTGACCCGTCCGTTTAATAGCATCCTGTGCGCCGAGACCGCCCATATCAACGTAGACGAATGTGGAGCTCCCGCACGGATGACCGGTTGCGCCATCGTCACGATTCCTACGACGGACGGTAAGCTGACACCGGAATTGATCCGTCCCCATCTGAAGAACTTCGGGGTTTGCCACCATTCGCAACCCAAGGCCGTTTATATCTCCCAAGTATCGGAATTAGGTACGATCTATACGATAGAGGAAGTGAAAGCGATCGCCGATCTCTTACATTCGTACGATATGTATCTGCATATGGACGGAGCACGCTTGGCGAACGCTGCGCTTACCTGAATTGCACGATGCGCCAAGTGACCGTAGACGCAGGCGTGGATATCTTGAGCTTCGGAGGCACGAAAAACGGTATGATGATGGGAGAGGCCGTGGTATCGTTCCGCCCGGAGATCACGGAGAACCTGCGATTTTACCGGAAGCAATCCGCCCAGCTAGCCTCGAAGCTACGTTATCTCTCCGCCCAGTTCATCCCTTATCTGGAAAATAACCTCTGGTTGGAGAACGCCATGAAAGCGAATATCAGCGCCGCCAAGCTAGCGGACGTGCTACGACAGTACCCGGAGATTCATTTTACGCAGAAGATCGAGTCCAACCAGCTCTTCTTCACGATCCCTGCCGAGGCGTTGAGGAAGTTGCAAGATAAATATTTCTTCTATATGTGGAACGAGGAGATCAACGAGGCCCGTCTCGTTACCTCTTGGGATACTTCCGGCGAGGATATCGCTGAGTTCGAGCAGTCATTGAAAGAGATATTCGGTTAAGGTATAGATATAAAATGAATATAAACATTAGATCGAATCCTATGAGGAAATGGTTTATTTGGGCGATCGTCCTGATCGGATGCTTGCCCATAAATAAGGCATTGGCACAGCAAAGCGGCGATGCCGAGCGGAATACGTTGCGTATCATGAGCTATAATATCCGCAACGGAAGGGGCATGGATGAGGTGACGGACCTCGGGCGTATAGCGGAGCTATACGTAAGGTAGCCCCCGATGTAGTCGCCGTACAGGAGGTAGATAGCGTGACCGGAAGAAGCGGCGGGATCGACGTGCTCCGGACACTGGGAGAACGCACCCTGATGTTCCCTACCTACGCCCCGGCCATCGACTTTGATGGCGGTAAATACGGAGTAGGTATGCTGAGCAAGGAGAAGCCGGTGAGCTACCGCTATATCGCCCTTCCCGGACGGGAGGAGGAACGGGTCTTGCTATGGGTCGAGTTTGAGAGATATATCTTCTGCTGCACGCACCTTTCCTTGACGCCGGAAGACCGGATGCTTTCCTTGCCGATCCTTCGGCGGGAAGCCGCTTCCGCGCATAAACCCCTGTTTATCGCCGGGGATTGGAACGCTACGGCGCATTCCCCCTTTATCACGGAAATCAGTAAGGATTTTCTACTGTTGAGCAATCCTAAACAGGCTACATTCCCGCTTCCACGCCGGATAGCTGTTTGGACTATATAGCGGGTTATGTAAAGAATGGACAGCCCTTTACCCGTTTGTCCGCATGGGTTCCCGAAGAGGCGGTGGCATCGGATCATCGCCCGGTCGTAACGGAGGTTCGTCTGAAGGCTAAGCCGGAAGAGATCTTTTATGCGGCACCCTATCTCCAAAATCCTACGGAGGGCGGCATAACGGTGATGTGGCAGACCCATGTCCCTACGTATAGTTGGTAGAATACGGTACGGACACGCTGAATTTGAGGAAGGCCCGCACCATCGTGGACGGTCAAGTGATATGCAACGGCTTGCATAATAAGATTCGGCTGACGGACCTACGACCGGGGCAAACCTATTACTACCGGGTATGCTCGCAGGAAATCATGCTTTACCAAGCCTATAAGAAAGAGTTTGGCGAGACGGCGGTATCCCCGTTCTACACCTTCACGCTCCCTTCCGCATCCCAAAAGGATTTCACGGCCTTGATCTTTAACGACCTGCATAAGCATATCCCGACCCTAGACGCTTTATACGAGCAAGTGCGTGATATCCCTTATGATTTCGTGGTATTTAACGGGGATTGTATAGACGATCCCGCCAATGAGAAAGAAGCTTTGTATCATTTGGCTTATTTATGCGGGAAGGTGGGCGCCAGTCATGTACCCGCTTTCTTCCTAAGAGGCAACCACGAGATACGCAACGCTTACTCGATCGGCCTGCGTGCCTTGTTTGACTATGTGGGCGATAAGACATATGGGGCGTTCAACTGGGAGATACCCGTTTCGTCATGCTGGATTGCGGCGAGGATAAACCGGATAGCACATGGGTGTATTATGGCCTGAACGATTTCACCGGTCTCCGGAAAGATCAAGTGAATTTCCTCTCGAAAGAATTGAGCGGCAAGGAGTTTAAGCAAGCTCGAAGCGGGTTTTATTGAACCATATCCCTATCTACGGAAACGGGGATGCCTATGAGCCTTGTCCGGAGCTTTGGGGAAGCCTGTTGGCGAAAGCCCCTTTCAACGTGAATATATCCGCCCATACGCATCAATACGCCTTCCACCCGAAAGGCTCGTTGGGAAACAACTTCCCGGTGATCGTAGGCGGGGGTTATAAGCTCGATTCGGCTACGGTGATGGTATTGCGGAAGAAAGGAGACGAGATGAGTCTGCGAGTGTTGAACGCAAAAGGGGAGACCTTATTAGACTTGAAACTATAAGAGACAGGATGAATACAGATTTGATTTACGGGATCGATGACCGTCCGCCTTTGAAAGAGACGTTTTTTGCCGCCATCCAGCATCTGCTGGCTATTTTCGTGGCGATCATAACACCTCCCTTGATTATCGCCGGGGCGCTGAAACTGGATTTGGAGACGACCGGTTTCTTGGTTTCCATGGCTCTGTTTGCTCCGGGGTATCCACATTCGTTCAATGTCGTAAATTAGGACCGGTCGGGGCGGGGCTGCTATGTATCCAAGGGACCAGCTTCTCGTTTATCGGCCCGATTATCACGGCTGGCCTGGCGGGAGGGCTTCCCCTTATTTTCGGCGTTTGTATCGCCGCCTCTCCGGTAGAGATGATCGTGAGCCGTACTTTTAAGTATCTGCGCTCGGTGATTACTCCCTTGGTATCGGGTATCGTGGTGTTGCTCATCGGCTTGAGCTTGATCAAGGTAGGAGTGGTCGCTTGCGGCGGGGGGTATACGGCTATGGATAACGGTACGTTCGGTAGTTTGCGTAATATCGGAGTAGCTGTGTGCGTCTTGTTGAGTGTCTTGTTCTTCAATCGTTGTAAGAACAAGTACTTGCGGATGAGTTCCATCGTGCTAGGGTTGTGTATCGGTTATGCGATCGCTTTCGCCATGGGGATGGTGGATATGGAGCTGTCTCCTCGCAAAACCTGAGAGGGTTTAATATCCCGGTTCCCTTCAAATATGGGTTGGATTTTAATATATCTTCATTCGTGGCGATCGCATTGATCTATCTGATCACGGCGATCGAGCTACGGGGGATATTACCGCCAACTCGATGATATCGGGAAAATCGATCGAGGGAGAAGGCTACCTAAGGCGAGTCTCCGGCGGGGTGCTGGCGGATGGGGTGAACTCGTTTATCTCCGGAATTTTCAACTCTTTCCCGAACTCTATCTTCGCCCAGAATAACGGGATTATCCAGCTGACGGGAGTCGCCAGCCGGTACGTGGGGTATTATATAGCGGGTATGCTGATCCTGTTGGGATTATTCCCGGTTGTCGGCGTTATCTTCTCCTTGATGCCCGATCCGGTGCTGGGAGGGGCTACCCTGCTGATGTTCGGTACGGTGGCGGCGGCAGGTATCCGTATTATCGCCGCCCAAGATATCAACCGGAAGGCCACGTTGGTGTTGGCGGTTAGTTTGTCCTTGGGGCTGGGGGTGGAGCTGATGCCGGATATTTTAGGGGCCGCTCCTCAAGTGATCCGTGGCATTTTCTCCTCCGGCATAACGACGGGGGGCTTGACGGCCATTCTGGCGAATTTATTTATACGTGTAAAAGAAGATCAAACAGAATAACAAATTATGGAATTATTGAAGCAACGCATCTTGCAAGACGGCCGCTGTTATCCCGGCGGTATCCTTAAAGTGGATAGTTTTATCAACCATCAAATGGACCCGATGTTGATGTATAAGATCGCCGAGGAATTTATCCGTCGTTTTCAAGATCGTAAGATAAACAAGATCGTGACCATCGAGGCGAGCGGTATCGCCCCGGCCATTATGGTGGGTTATATCATGCAGTTGCCGGTGGTCTTCGTAAAGAAGAAGAAACCGAAGACGATGGAGAATATGCTCTCTACCGTGGTCCATTCCTTCACGAAGGATCGTGACTATACGGTATGTATCAGCAATAACTTCTTGACTCCGGAGGATCATATCCTGTTTATCGATGATTTCTTGGCTTACGGAAACGCCGCCATGGGAATGGTCGAGTTGGCGGAGCAATCGGGAGCCGCGATCGAGGGTATGGGTTTTATTATAGAGAAGGCGTTTCAAGATGGCGGGAACCTGCTGCGTGAAAAGGGCATACGTGTGGAGAGCCTCGCCATTATCGATAATCTGGATGATTGTAAGATAACGGTTCGTTAAAGGAAAAGATATGGATGAGAGAATAAAAGAAAAGTTGATTAACCGTGCGAAGACAAATCCTTATGTGAATTTTCTGGGGATCGACTTCACGGTTATCGAGGAAGGTCGTGTGGAGGCGCATATGCCTTGCATGACGAGCAGAGACAATATAGCGGCGTGACGCATGGGGGTGTCTTGGCTGCTTTGGCGGATACGATCGCCGGTTTCGCCGCCTATACGATGACTCCGCTGGAGAAAGACGTGCTGACGGCAGAGTTGAAAATGTCTTTCTTACGGGCCGCTTGGGGCAATGAGCTGATCGCCAAGGGTACCGTGATCAAGGCGGGACGGAATATACATTTTTGTGAGTGCGAGATTTATTGCGACGATAAGTTGGTGAGCAAATCTTCCGGCACCTTCTGTGTGGTCCATCCCCAAGTATAGAAAAGATGTTACTTATTTATCAATATCATGAAGACTTCAAATGTAAAAAGAATCCTTTGCGGCTGCCTGTTGTTCGCCGCTACGTGGCCGGCATTCAGCCAGCCTGCCACGAATCCCCGCCTGATCATCCGTGCGGATGACATGGGGTCGTTCCGTTCCGCCAATATAGCGTGTATGGAAGGGTATAAGAATGGGGTGGAGACCTGTATAGAGGTTATGGTTGTCACCTCGTGGTTCCCCGAGGCCGCCCGGCTGTTGAGGGAGAACCCGGGGATAGATGTCGGGCTTCACCTGACGCTGACCAGCGAATGGGATAACGTGAAATGGCGTCCGCTGACGCATTGTCCCAGCTTGACCGATAGCAATGGCTATTTCTTGCCGATGATGTCTCCGAATCCCGCCTACCCGGGTCTGGCCATTCTGGAGAATACATGGAGCTTGGCCGAGATCGAGCAGGAGGCCCGGGCCAGATAGAGATGGCCTTGAAGAACATTCCCCAGATCAGCCATATCTCCGGCCATATGGGATCGACCGGTTTCGATCCGGAGGTGGTGAAGCTGATGCGTCGCTTGTCCGAGGAATATCATCTGCCGGTCGTGGATCGTAGAGGCGATGCAGGAATACGATTTCACCTATTCCGGGTATGATGGAGCTCCAAGACCCCGGCCGAGAAGGAGGCCAGTTTCATCCGGATGTTGGATAAGCTGGAACCCGGTAAACGCTATATGTTCTTGGATCACCCGGCCTTGGATAACGAGGAGATGAAAACCGTCGGGCATATCGGCTACGAGAACGTGGCGATGGACCGTCAAGGCGTGACCGATCTTTTTACCAGTCCGAAGGTGAAGCAAGCCTTGAAGGATAAGAACATAGACCTGATCAGTTATAACGACCTGACCAAGGAACTCCCTCGTGCGGAAGCCTCGAAAGCCTTGGATAAGGCGTTCGGCAATTATCTGCGGGCGGTGAAAAAGGCGGATCAAGACTTGCATAGTATCATGATCCTCCAGCATGGAAAGGTCGTAAAGGAGCAATGGCTGGGTGAGGGCGACCGCCATACGCCGCATGTCTTGAACTCCGTTAGCAAGACCTTTACGGCTACGGCTATCGGTTTTGCCGTCGCGGAGGGTAAATTGAAGGTCACGGACAAGGTGATCTCCTTCTTCCCCGACCAATTACCGGCCGAGGTAAGCCCTTACTTGAAAGAGCTGGAGATACGTCACCTATTGACCATGTCCTCCGGCCATGATGTCGATCCCACCGCTTTAGTACGGCAGAAGGGGAACGAGAAGGCCGATTGGGTAAAGCTCTTCCTCTCGGCGCCGTTGGTACATAAACCGGGAACCTATTTCGTATACAACAGCCTCGGCACGTATATGCTTTCCGCTATCATCCAGAAGGTGACGGGGGAGAAGGTGATCAATTATCTCTATCCCCGTCTGTTCCGTCCGCTGGGTATCGTCGGCGCTACTTGGGAAGAGAGTCCCCAAGCGTCAATTGCGGTGGTTGGGGTTTGTATCTCAAGACCGAGGATCTAGCGAAAATGGGTCAGTTTTTCCTGCAAAAGGGAAAATGGAACGATAAGCAATTGCTCCCCGAAAGCTGGATAGAGGAAGCCACCACCTCCAAGATAGCCTCTTTGCCCGCCGGTATGAGACCGGAGAACTTGAAGATGAAGCCGAAAGATAGCGACTGGTTACAAGGCTACGGTTACCAGATGTGGCGTTGCCGCCATAACGCCGTTCGTGCCGATGGAGCCAATGGACAATACATTATTATATTGCCCGAGCAAGATGCGGTAATCGCCATGACCGCGAATATCGGCGATATGCAGGCCGAGATCAACTTGATATGGAAATATATCTTGCCTGCCTTGAGATAGGAACTGTAGGCCCTACGTCCGGGAAACCAATAAGAGCCCCCGGACGTAAGCTATGTGACTTGTTGGGCGTAAGCGAATGGTTTACGGTACGTAAATCAATGGATTACGGGAAAAACTCAATGATTCCCACCCCGTAAACCATTGGGTTACGAAAAAAGAAAAGCCTTCCGGTCTATGACCAGAAGGCTTTTTTAGTTGCGGAGGCAAGACTCGAACTTACGACCTTTGGGTTATGAGCCCAACGAGCTACCACTGCTCCACTCCGCGATATAGTTGCTATCATTTCTTGATTGCGAGTGCAAAGGTAGGGATATTTTCTTACAAAACAAATTTATTGCAAGTTTTTTTTAATATACTTGGTAGATACGATCTTTTTTAAGTACTTTGCGCACAGTTTTAATCAAAATGTGCAATACAATGCCGATGACAGTTTCTAAAACACGTGACATGTTGGTGGATGTGGCCAGACAATTGTTTGCCCGCATGGGGGTTGATAACACAACGATGAACGATATTGCACAGGCATCTCGTAAGGGGAGACGTACGCTTTATACGTATTTCAAAAGTAAGAACGAGATCTATTTGGCGGTAGTGGAGTCGGAGCTGGACCAGCTTCATAAGATGCTGGTGGACGTGGCCAGCAAGGATCTGCCGGCGGACGAGAAGCTGCTGACGTTTATCTATAGCCGCTTGGACGCTGTAAAGGCGTTGGTGTTTCGGAACGGTACGTTGCGGGCTACCTTCTTCCGTGATATATGGCGGGTGGAGAAGGTACGCAAGAGCTTCGACCTTCGGGAAGTGGAGATCATAAAGGGAATATTGGACGATGGCGTGAAGGAGGGTATATTCAGCATGCCGGACACGGACATTACCGCCCTCGTGCTCCATCATGCCTTGAAAGGGCTGGAGGTGCCCTATATCCGGGGGATCATGGGTGATAATATCAGCCAGCGGATTAAACGTAGAGACAATGTGATGAATTTAATATTCAACGGAATAAAGATTAAGTAAATCAAAGACACTAAGGAATGTTTATTAATGCGACAGGGTTTTATGTGCCTGAAGAACGGGTAGATAACCAACATTTTCTTGAATTGAGCGGGTTGACAAGTGAGTGGATTGAGCAACGGACGGGAATTCATACCCGCTCGAAAGCGAAAGAGGGGGAGAATATCAATACCATGAGCCTTGAGGCCGTGAAGGACGCTCTTCCCAAATTGCCTTACGATATCACGGAGGTAGACTTGATCGTCTCCGCTTCGTATTCTCCTTATGATACGGTTGCGACGGCCGCGCATACGGTTCAACATGAGTATACTATGCTGACGCGAAAGCTTTATATCTATCCTCGGCTTGTTCTTCTTTCTTGAACGCCTTGGAGGTTGTGGAGGGATATTTCGCCATGGGGAAGGCTTCCAAGGCTTTGGTGCTTTCCGCTGATAAGAACTCCGCTTATTATAATGAAACAGACCCGAAGGCGGGCCATTTATGGGGTGATGCCGCCGCCGCTTTCTTTATCTCCAAGGAGCGGATCGGTGAGGGCGACGCTGAGATCGTAGAGGTCTACACGCAAGGTCTCGGCCATTTGTCGAAAGCGATGGAGGCGGTTCACTTGCGTCCTCGTGACGGCGGTATCTTGATGCCGGAGGGGCGTGACGTATTTATCCAAGCTTGTACCTATATGCCTAAGAATGTCCTTCATTTGTTGGAGAAGAACGGTTATACGCTGGATAACCTTACTTATTTCATCGGCCATCAGGCGAATATGCGTATCATGGCGAATATCGCCAAGCAATTGAACTTGCCGGACGAGAAATTTTTGCACAATATCGAGGAGCTGGGAAATACGGGTTCCGTAAGCTCGGCCTTGGTATATGCCCAGAACGATAAGAATTTCAAGAAAGACGACTTGATCGCTATCACGGTATTCGGCGGTGGCTATTCGACGGGAGCTTGCTTGATTAAACATTGATATTAAAAAATTTGAGTAATATGAAACTATTAGAAGGTAAAGTGGCTGTCGTAACGGGTGCCGCTCGTGGTATTGGTAAGCTATCGCCTTGAAGTTCGCCCAAGAGGGCGCTAACATCGCTTTCACGGATCTGGTGATCGATGAGAATGGCTTGGCTACACAGGCTGAGATCGAGGCTTTGGGCGTAAAGGCGAAAGGATACGCTTCTAACGCCGCTAACTTTGAGGAGACTCATAACGTCGTTGCCGAGATCGTGAAGGATTTCGGGCGTATCGATATCTTGGTGAACAACGCCGGTATCACGAAAGACGGCTTGATGATGCGTATGAGCGAGGGACAATGGGACGCTGTGTTGAACGTGAACTTGAAGTCCGCTTTCAACTTTATCCATGCTTGTACCCCGGTCATGATGAAGCAACGTGCGGGTAGCATTATCAATATGTCTTCTGTCGTAGGTGTTCATGGCAACGCCGGACAAGCGAACTACTCCGCTTCCAAGGCCGGTATGATCGGCTTGGCTAAGTCTGTCGCTCAGGAGTTGGGTTCTCGTGGCATCCGTGCGAACGCTATCGCCCCGGGATTCATCATCACGGATATGACCGCTCAGCTGTCTGACGAGGTACGTGCCGAGTGGTGCAAGAAGATTCCTTTGCGCCGTGGCGGTACGGTGGAGGATGTGGCTAATATCGCTACCTTCTTGGCTTCGGATATGTCTTCTTATGTATCCGGACAGGTTATTCAGGTTGACGGCGGTATGAACATGTAATATGGAGGTTATTTACGAGGATAATCATATTATAGCGGTAGATAAGACCTGCCGTGAGATCGTGCAAGGCGACAAGACGGGCGATAAGCCTCTCTCGGAGATGCTGAAGGTATGGCTGAAGGAGAAGTATTGCAAGCCCGGTAACGTCTTTGTCGGTGTCACGCACCGTCTGGATCGTCCGGTGAGCGGGGTCGTGATTTTCGCCAAGACGAGCAAGGCCCTTTCTCGCTTGAACGAGATGTTTCGTGTCGGTGAGGTGCGCAAGACGTATTGGGCGATCGTCAAGAACCGTCCCCCGCAGGATGAGGGTGAGTTGGTGGATTGGCTGGTGCGGAACGAGAAGCAAAATAAGAGTTACGCTTACGATACCGAGCGGCCGAATGCCAAGAAAGCCATCCTGCGTTATAAATTGATCGCCCATTCGGATAATTATTATCTGTTGGAGATCGATTTGAAGACGGGGCGGCACCATCAGATCCGCTGTCAGTTGGCGAAGATGGGATGTCCGATCAAGGGAGATCTGAAATATGGTTTCGATCGTTCCAATAAGGATGGAGGCATTAGCTTGCACGCACGTAGTGCGGAGTTTATCCATCCGGTTTCAAAAGAGAACGTGCGAATTGTCGCTCCCGTACCGGACGATAATTTGTGGAAAGCGTTGTCGGTTGATCAATAAGATAATAGATGAAGATCTGGTATCTGTGAAATCCTTTCGGATGGAAAAAGCATTTCATTCGAAGGGATTTTTATTTTTAAGTGTAGACTTTCCCGGCTGGTTGTGGATTTATTCCCCAGTTGGATATGCCCTAATTTTAGTATAAATGTTAACATAAACGCTATACGGTTTGTTATTAAGTGAAGTAACGTTAATTATCGATGTCCTCGAGAAAAATGGAATGATTCTTTCTTTCTTAAATAACAAATGTGACATAAGTAATTTATATAGGTAGAATGAGCAAGAAAAGATTGGCAAAAGTACAGGTTATCTTGATAGCCCTTGTAGTAGCGATGACGGGTTGCCACCATAAGGAAGAGCAGCAATTGCCCATCGTGATCGTAGACAAACCCTCAAAAGAAGACGTGCAGATTTATGGTGAGTACGTGGGACGTATCCGTGCCGCCAGCTTTGTCGAGGTACATGCCCGTGTGGAGGGATTCCTAGAGAAAATGTTGTTTGAGGAAGGTAAACGGGTGAAGCAGAATGAGCCCCTGTTTATGATTAATCCCGATAAATATCGTGCTAGGTAGAGAAGGCGAAAGCCCAACTGAAGAAAAGCCAAGCCCAAGCGGCCAAGGCCCGGCGTGACGTGGAACGCCTGAAACCGTTGTACGAGCAACACGCCGCCAGCCAGCTGGATTTGGATAACGCCACGGCCGCTCTGGAAGACGCCGAGGCGAATATCGCCATGAGCAAGGCGGATCTGGATCAAGCGGAGATGGAGTTGAGCTATACGGTAGTGACCTCGCCGCTGTCTGGGTATATCAGTGAGCGTTTCGTGGATGTGGGCGCTTTGGTGGGCCCGGGTGTCAATTCGAAATTGGCGGCTGTCGTGAAGAGCGACACGGTATTGGTCGATTTTAAGATGACCGCCTTGGATTACCTGCGTGCCGAGCGTCGTAACGTGAAGTTTGGCGAGCGGGATACGACCCGTTCGTGGCAGCCTACCGTGACGGTTACCTTAGCGGACGACTCTGAATACCCGGTAAAAGGTATCGTGGACTTCGCCGATCCGCTGGTGGACCCGAAGACCGGTACGTTTGGCGTTCGTGCGGAACTATCCAACCCGAACCAGAAATTATTGCCCGGACAGTTCACGAAAGTGAAGCTCCTGCTGGATGTCCGAGAGCGTTCGATTGTCGTTCCCCGGAAAGCGCTCTCGATCGAGAAAGGAGGTGCGTTCATATATATCATCCGTAGGGACGATATCGCCGAGAAGCGTTTCGTGCAGACCGGCCCGGAGATCGGCAACAAGGTCGTGATCGAACGAGGCTTGGGCGAGAACGAGCGAGTAGTGGTAGAGGGTTATCATAAATTGGTGCCGGGCGTGAAGGTACATGCGGTAGAGGCCGGCGACGAGAAGGCTATCCAAGCGCTTAGAGAGGAGGAAGAACAATGAAACCGGGATTCTTTATAGACCGTCCTGTCTTTTCGACCGTCTTATCGATCCTGATCGTGATTGTCGGAATCATCGGATTGGCATTGTTGCCTGTGGACCAGTATCCGCAGATTACGCCCCCCGTGGTGAAGATCAGCGCCACGTATCCGGGAGCGAGCGCCCTGACGGTGTCTCAAGCGGTCGCTACCCCGATCGAGCAGGAGCTGAACGGTACGCCGGGTATGATCTATATGCAAAGTAGTAGCTCGAACTCGGGTAGCTTGAATATTACGGTGACCTTCGATGTATCCGCCGACGCGGACTTGGCGGCTGTCGAGATCCAGAACCGTGTGAAACTGGCCGAGAGCCGTTTGCCCGCCGAGGTGATCCAGAATGGTATCACGATCGAGAAGCAGGCACCCAGCCAGCTGATGACCTTGAGCTTGATGTCCGACGATCCGAAGTTCGACGAGATCTATCTGAGTAACTTCGCCACGATCAACGTGTTGGACGTATTGCGCCGTATCCCGGGCGTAGGCCGTGTATCGAATATCGGTAGCCGTTATTACGGTATGCAGATCTGGGTGTATCCGGATCGGTTGGCTAATATGGGATTGACGGTAAAGGACTTGCAGGATGCCTTGAAAGACCAGAACCGGGAATCGGCGGCGGGCGAGCTGGGTAAGCAACCTGTGCTGGACGTGGATGTCACCTTGCCTATCACGGCCCCGGGACGTTTGTCCACCGTGAAGGAGTTTGAGGATATCGTGGTGCGGGCGAACCCGGATGGCTCGATCGTCCGGATGAGCGACGTGGCCCGGGTATCGCTGGAGGCTTCCTCGTATTCTACGGAGAGTGGGATCAACGGGAAGAATGCCGCGATCTTGGGTATCTATATGTTGCCGGGAGCGAACGCTCTGGAGGTCGCCACGAAGGTGAAAGAGGCGATGAAGGATATCAGCAAGAACTTCCCGGAGGGCTTGGAGTATAATTTCCCGTTTGATATGACGGAGTATATCTCCCAATCCGTGCACGAGGTGTATAAGACCTTGTTCGAGGCCCTCTTCTTGGTCGTTCTCGTGGTGTTCCTCTCGTTGCAGAATTGGCGTGCGGCTTGATCCCGACGATCGCTGTCCCGATCTCCTTGATCGGAACGTTCGGTTTCATGTTGATCTTCGGCTTCTCGTTGAATATGCTTACCTTGCTGGGATTGATCTTGGCGATCGGTATCGTGGTGGACGACGCTATCGTGGTGGTGGAGAACGTGGAGCGTATCATGGCCGAGGAGCGTGTGACCGCCCGTGAGGCTACGCATAAGGCGATGCGGGAATTATCCGGCGCTTGATCGCTACCTCCATGGTATTGGCCGCCGTGTTCGTGCCGGTGAGTTTCTTGGGAGGTATCACGGGGCAGTTGTACCGTCAGTTCTCCGTTACGATCGTGGTTTCTGTGTTGTTGTCCACGGTAGTGGCCTTGACGTTGAGCCCGGCGATGTGCGCCATTATCTTGCGTCCGTCTCATAAGAAGAAAGCGTTTATTTTCCGTAAGATCAATCTGTGGTTGGCGAAAGGAAATAAGAAATATACGAAGTTGTTGCGTATCTCCATCGCTAATCCCCGCCGTATCTTGGCAGGGTTCGGGATGGTACTGGTGGCTATCTTCGTCTTGAACCGGGTGTTGCCTACCAGCTTTATCCCGGAGGAGGATCAAGGATTCTTCACCGTAGAGCTGGAGATGCCCGAGGGTACTACCTTGGAGCGTACACGTGCCGTGACAGACCGTGCGATCGAGTTCCTCGACCATCATCCGGCCGTGGCCTACGTGCAGAACGTAACGGGTAGCAGTCCCCGTGTCGGTACGAACCAAGGGCGTGCCACGCTGACGGTGATCCTGAAACCGTGGGAAGAGCGTAAATCCTCCGGCATGAAGGTAGAGGACGTGATGGCCGATGCCCGCCGGGAATTCTATTATTACCCCGAGCTAAGTCGTATGTGAACCGTCCGCCGGTCATCCCGGGCTTGGGCGAGAGCGGTGGTCTGGAAATGCAGTTGGAGGCTAGGGGAGACGCTAGCTGGGATAATCTGGTAAGCGCCACGGATACCTTCCTGTATTACGCCTCGCGAGCGCCGGAGCTTCAAGGTGTGTCTTCCGCTATGCAGAGCGAGATCCCGCAGTTGTATTTCGACGTGGATCGTGACCGGGCGAAGTTCCTCGGCATTCCCTTGTCCGATATCTTCTCGACCATGAAGGCTTATCTAGGCTCCGTGTACGTGAACGACTTCAATATGTTCAACCGTATTTACCGTGTATATATCCAAGCGGAGGCGCCTTACCGGGCTACCCGGGATAATCTGGACTTGTTCTTCGTGCGCAGCAAGGACGGGGCGATGGTTCCCTTGACCGCCTTGGGCACGACCCAATATACGACCGGCCCGGGAACGATCAAGCGTTTCAATATGTTCACCACGGCCTCGATCAACGCCGTAGCCGCCCCGGGATATAGTACGGGCGAGGCGATGGCGGCGATGGAACGGATCGCTAGGGAGCATTTGCCCGAGAATATCGGTCTGGAGTGGAGCGGTCTTTCCTATCAGGAGAAACAGGCCGGCGGGCAGACGGGATTTGTCTTGGCGTTGGTATTCTTGTTTGTCTTCTTGTTCTTGGCGGCTCAGTATGAGAGCTGGATCGTGCCGATCGCCGTATTGCTTTCCTTGCCGGTCGCCACGTTGGGTGCCTACTTGGGTATCTGGGTGACGGGGTTGGAGAACGATATTTATTTCCAGATCGGTCTGGTAACCCTGATCGGTTTGGCGGCGAAGAACGCTATCTTGATCGTTGAGTTCGCCAAGGTTCAGGTAGATAACGGGGTAGATGTGGTGAAAGCCGCTATCCATGCCGCCCAGATGCGTTTCCGCCCGATCTTGATGACCTCGTTGGCTTTCGTGTTGGGTATGCTTCCGATGGTGTTGGCTAGCGGGCCGGGCTCAGCTTCCCGCCATAGTATCGGTACGGGCGTGTTCTTCGGTATGCTGGTAGCGATTACGGTAGGTATCGTGTTGGTTCCCTTCTTCTTCGTCTTGATCTATAAGATAAAGGGAAAGATGCGGATGGAACGTATCGCTCAAAAGAAAGAAGTGGTAACGTGGTGTGTGTCGTCTCTATGCTGGCGTTCTCTTCCTGCAAGATCGGAAAGCGGTACGCACGTCCGGAGTTGAACCTGCCGGACCGGATCGAGGCTTATACGGATACGACCGATACGGCGTCCGTGGAGAATATCCCTTGGGAGAGCCTTTACGCCGATGAGACCTTGAAAGATTTGATCAAAAAGGCTCTGGATAATAATAAGGATATGAAGATCGCCGCCGCAAGGTGAAGGAGATGATCGCCGCCAAACGGATCTCTTTCGCGAATATGCTGCCGGAGGTGGGTGCGAATATCTATGCGCAAAAGGAACGCTTGAACTATGGAGGGGATAGCCCGTCTCCCGACCCTGAGTTTGGGGCGAAACTGACTTTATCTTGGGAATTGGATTTATGGGGCAACCTCCGCTGGGCGAACGAGGCTACCATCGCTTCCTATATGCAGACCGTGGAGGGGCAGCGTGCCTTGCGATTGACCATCATCGCCGAGGTAGCCGCCAATTATTATCAACTTTGCGCCTTGGACCAAGAGTTGTCGATCGTACAACAAACCTTGGACGCACGTCGTGAGGGTGTCCGCTTGGCGAAGCTTCGCTATGAGGGCGGACTTACTTCCGAGACGGCTTACAACCAAGCCCAAGTGGAGTTGGCCCGTACCGAGACCTTGATCCCCTCGCTGGAGCGTCAGATCAAGATCAAGGAAAGCGACCTCAGCATGTTGTTGGGCGAGTATACGGATGATATCCCCCGTGGCCTTTCCTTGAGCGACCAGCACCTGCCGGATGCCTTACCGATCGGCTTACCGTCCTCTTTGCTGGAGCGCCGGCCGGATATGCGTCAAGCGGAGTTTAAGCTTCGGGCGGCGAACGCTCAGGTGGGTGTGGCGCAAACGGACTTATTCCCGAAGATCCGTTTGACAAGTAATTACGGTTTCGAGAGCGATGAGTTAAGCAGTATCTTGAAGAGTCCGGCAGGTTTTATTGCCGGAAGCCTGTTGCAGCCGATCTTCGCCATGGGGAAGAACAAGGCGAAAGTGAAAGCGGCGAAGGCTCGTTACGAGCAAGAGGTCTATAGTTACGAGAAGAGCGTATTAGGCGCTTTCAAGGAGGTGAACAACGCTATCGTGACCGTCCGCAAGGTGAAGGAGATCCGTGCTTCCCGCATGAATCTGGAAGCCTCCGCCAGTAAATATCTGGAACTCGCCCAACTGCAATACATCAACGGTGTCATCAGCTACATGGACGTATTGGATGCCCAGCGTGGTTTGCTGGACGCCCAGATCGGTTTGAACAATGCCGTGCTGGATGAGTTGCTGTCGGTGGTATACCTGTATAAGGCTTTAGGGGGAGGTTTCTAATCCTTATACCTAAAGCAGATATATGGATATCAATTTATAAACCAATGGAACCCATCCTATAACTCAATGGAATACGAACAAGATCCCATTGAGTTATAGGATGGTTCCATTGGTTTTCTTATTTATAATAACCATTAAATAGTGAGACTTTTACGAGTTTTTCGAACAAATCTTTGCGTAGCCATTAAAAATTTCCTATATTGCGCAAAGTGAATGTTATTTGCCTTTATCCTTAAATTTAAACTAAAAGAAAAGACTATTATGAGACAGAGCTTGATAGCGGCGGGAATGTTTTTATTAACGGGAGGTATGGTTGGCTGCGGTACCTCTTCTACCCAAGAGAAAGAGGATCTTATCGTGGTGGACGTATCGAAAGATTATTCCAAAAAGGAACTGATCTTGCAAGATCTTTTCGATGTGGAATATATCCCCCTGGAGACGACGGACGAGTTCGTGACCCTCGGCTGGTTGCAGGCGATTGGGAAGGACGTGATGATCATACGAAATATGTGGGCCGTCGATGGTGATATCTTTATTTATGACCGGAAAGGTAAGGCTATTCGGCATATCAATCGGAAAGGGCAGGGTAACGAGGAGTATTCTTCTACAAGTGGCATTTATCTGGATGATGAGAAAGGAGAGATGTTCGTGGGTAATAGAGACGGCGGCAATGTGTTGGTCTATGATTTGTACGGTAATTTCAAGCGAAGTTTTAAGTTTAAAGATAATGGATTCGAAGACTTCGGCGCTCTTTATCAGCCGCTATATAATTTCGACAAGGAACATTTTATTGGTCAAGATGCCAATAGTGGACGCATATTCAATTTCAATGATAAATCAGAGGATCTGGAACCGAGGAATCTGTTTTTGCTTATATCCAAGCAAGACGGGAGTGTGGCGAAAGAGATAGAGATTCCTTTCGAGAAGAAGGTGTCGCAGGTACTGTTCGCCGAAAAGGGCATAGCAGAGTCACTACCCCCTGCATAGCCCTTATCATGATCGTTGGCTACTTACGGAGCCATCTTGTGACACGGTCTACACCTACTCGCCCGCCGAGGGATTAAAGCCCTTTATCGTAAGGACTCCCTCTATTCAATCCATGAGCCCGGAGATCTTTCTTTTCCCGGGTGTGGTTACGGATCGTTATTGTTTTATGCAGACCGTAAAGAAAGAGTTGAACTTGGCGATGATGGATACCTACTATCGGTTGATGAGAACCGATTTGGTGTACGATAGGGAGACAAAGGAAGTATCCGAGTATGTCCTATATAACGATGATTTTACGAAAGAAGTACCGATCGCCAACCTCGTGGACGAGATTTTCGACCTCACGGTTTTCAATAACGACGAGATCGCCTTCACGTGGCGGATAAATACCCCCGAACTTGTCGAGGCCTATCAAGAAGGACACCTCAAAGGCAAGTTAAAGGAGATCGCCGCGGGTATGCACGAGGAGGACAACCCCGTGATCATGGTGGCGAAGTATAAGCGATAATGAGAAAATTCTCATTATCTTTGCGCTCATATAATAATCAGAGATAGAAAATGCCATTAAATTTACAAAAGAACTTACCGGCTATCGAGCTGCTGAAGAAGGAACATATCTTCGTGATGGATTCCTTGCGTGCGTCGGAGCAGGATATCCGCCCCCTTCGGGTAGTCGTATTGAATTTGATGCCCCTTAAGATAACGACCGAGACGGACTTGGTTCGCCTCCTCAGTAATACACCCCTGCAAGTGGAACTTGATTTCATGAAGATCAAGGGACATACGCCGAAGAATACGCCCATCGAGCATATGCAGGAATTTTATAAGGATTTCGATGAGATGGCGGATGATTTCTACGACGGGATGATCGTGACGGGCGCTCCCGTGGAGCAGATGCCTTTCGAGGAAGTTAGTTATTGGGAGGAGATTACGCAGATATTCGATTGGGCCCGTACGCACGTTACCTCCACGCTCTATATCTGCTGGGCGGCGCAAGCGGGGCTATACCATTTCTATGGGGTGCCTAAATATGATTTGCCGGCCAAGATGTTCGGAGTCTTCCGTCATTCGCTCCGGGAACCGTTTGTTCCGATCTTCCGGGGGTTCGATGACGAGTTCTTCGTGCCTCATAGCCGTCATACCGAGATTCGCCGGGAGGATATCATGAAGGTGCCCGAGCTCACCTTATTGTCCGAGAGCGAGGAATCCGGCGTCTATATGGCGATGGCTCGTGGCGGACGGGAATTCTTCATCACCGGCCATTCCGAGTATTCGCCCTATACGCTGAATGATGAGTATATGCGTGATTTGGGGAAGGGATTGCCCATCAACAAGCCTCGTAATTATTACCGGAATAACGATCCGGCGCAAGGTCCGGTGGTACGTTGGCGGGGGCACGCGAACCTGCTGTTCACCAATTGGCTGAACTACTACGTATACCAAGAGACCCCGTTCCGCCGGGAAGATATTAAAAAACTAGGAAGCTTGTAAATGAGAAAAGAACCCCGTTCGATAGAACTGTTATCTCCCGCTAAGGATCTGATTTGCGGCAGGGAGGCGATTAACCATGGTGCCGATGCCGTGTATATCGGTGCCCCGAAGTTCGGAGCCCGTGCCGCTGCCGGTAATACGCTGGACGATATACGGCAGCTTTGCGATTACGCCCATCTCTATTCGGCTCGTATTTACGTGGCTTGAACACTATCTTGAAAGAAGAGGAGCTGGCAGAGGCCGAGCAAATGATCTGGCAGCTTTACGAGGCCGGGGCGGATGCTTGATCGTTCAAGACATGGGTATCACCCAGTTGAACCTTCCGCCTATCCCCTTGCACGCCAGTACGCAAACGGATAACCGTACGCCGGAGAAGGTGAGATTCCTGCAAGAGGTAGGTTTCACGCAAGTCGTATTGGCGAGAGAGCTATCACTGAACCAGATACGGGAGATCGCCGAGCGAACGACGTGCCTCTGGAGGTCTTCGTGCACGGGGCGCTGTGCGTAAGCTATAGCGGCCAGTGTTACCTGAGCGCCGCCTTGAGCGGACGAAGCGCCAACCGGGGGGAATGCGCCCAGTATTGCCGCCTGCCTTATAGCTTGATCGACGTGGATGGGAAGGAGATCGTATCGGGTAAGCATCTCTTATCCTTGAAGGACATGAACCGGGGCGAATACTTGGAGGAGCTGTTGGATGCCGGTGTCTCTTCCTTGAAGATCGAGGGTCGTTTGAAGGATGTATCTTACGTGAAGAACGTAACGGCTTGGTATCGGAAGAAACTAGACGCTATCTTGGCCCGTCGGCCAGAATACCGTCGTGCCTCGGCCGGGCATAGCGCTTACACGTTCGAACCTGTGGCGGAGAAAAGCTTCAACCGGGGTTTCACGCCTTTCTTATGGAAGGAGCGCACGAAGGATATCACCAGCTTTGATACGCCTAAGTCCTTGGGGGAGCCGGTGGGTACGGTGAAGGAACTGAAAGGAAACTCTTTCACGATCGCCGGACTGAAACAATTGAATAATGGCGACGGGCTTACCTTCTTCAATGAGAAAGGGGAGTTGGAGGGCTTCCGGGTAAACCGTGTGGAGGCGAACCGGATCTTTACGCTGGATCGCCCGGCGATCCGTCCGAAGATGCCTTTGTACCGGAATTTCGATCAAGAGTTTGATAAACTGCTATCCAAGCCATCCGCCGAGCGGAAGCTCTCTGTCCGGATGGAATTTCAAGATAACGCCTTTGGCTTCACGTTAAGTATGACAGACGAGACAGGAGCCCGTATCATGCTTACCCAGCCGTTCGAGAAAGAACCGGCCCGGCGGGATCAGGCGGAGAATATCCGTACCCAGCTCTCTAAGTTGGGAAATACGCCTTTTGAGGCGGTGGAGGTCACCGTGGCGATGTCCGATAACTGGTTTGTCCCTTCTTCTTTATTGGCCGAGATGCGTAGGCAAGGGGTGGAGAGGCTTATCTCTACCGGCGGATTCGTTACCGCAGGGAAGAGGCTCGTCCGGTAAAGCCGTGTGTAGGCGAGGCAACGGAAATCCCTTTCCCCGAGAAACGTCTGACTTATTTAGGGAATGTCTCCAATAGCAAGGCTGGTGCCTTTTATAAGGCACATGGCGTGACTGCCGTGGAAGACGCTTTCGAGTTGTCTCCCCGGAAGGATGTTCCTTTGATGTTCACGAAACATTGCCTGCGGTACAGTATGGGATGGTGCCCTACTTACCAGAAGCAGAAGTCTCCCTATAAGGAGCCTTACTTCCTGCGCTATAAGGAAACGCTCTTGCGTTTGCGCTTCGACTGCAAGAATTGCCAGATGTTGATCTATGCGGAGGAATAACCGGCTTTGTAACTACTTAATTCTATAAAATAAAACAGGTATGAAACGACAAATTTTCTCGCTGTTCCTGCTCTTGCTCACGTTGGTAGCTTGTGGGGATAAGCCTTTGGACCCGAATAAACCCGTATATGTGAAAATCAAGACGACGATGGGAGACGTCACCGTCCTGCTATACGACGATACGCCTCTTCACCGGGATAACTTCATAAAGCTCTGCCAGTCGAACGAGTATGAGGCATGCTTTTCCACCGTGTTATCAAGGAGTTTGTCGTGCAAGGTGGTGATCCGGAGAGTAAAGCACATGAGCCGGGTGCCTTGTATGGGGATGGCGATGGTGGTTATACCGTTCCCGCTGAGATATTACCCAATCATTTTAATAAGAAAGGCGCTTTGATCGATGCGAAAGAGATCGATGCCGTGAATCCGGAACGTGCCTCCGCCGGTACGCAGTTCTGTTTTGTGCAAGGGAAAGTCTTGGACGACAAGGAGCTTGCGGAGAAAGAGGCTCGTATCAATGAGATCCGCCGCAACTGGTTGTACTATAAATTCCGGGATGAGCTGAAAAAGCAAGATCCTTCCTTGGCCGCCGATTCCTTGGAGAATGAGTTACATGCCCGTGCGTCCATCTTGGTAGAAGATACGTTGGCGGTATTAGGCCCGGTAGTGATCCCGGCCGAACGGCGTGAGATTTATAAGACGATCGGTGGCGTTCCGCATCTGGATGGCTCGGTAACGATCTTTGGCGAGGTAGTGGAAGGCTTCGATATCGTAGAGAAGATCTCCGTGGTAAAGACGGATAAGAACGATCGTCCTTTACACGACGTGATGATTAAATCGACGAAGGTTTTCCAGAAATAATAACAATGCCTATTATAAGGAGGTAACGATGCCCATTGTAAACTCCTTATAATGGGCATCGTAAACACTTTAGAATGGGCATTGTTAAAACCATCGGATAGCTCTTGTTATACGAGGCTGATCGCTAGCTTGTTATACTAAAAGTATCATCGATCATATTTGGCTCTCGAGCCATTCCAGATACTTCTTTACTCCCTCCGTATCTTCCGCCTCGGGGCTCCAAGGCGCTAGGTTCTCCGGTGCTAGCGGCGCAAACGGCCCTTGCTTTATCTCATAAATAACCGATCCGGATTCCAGTACCAGAAGCCCGTGCATGTTCCGGCCTTGATCTCCGCTCCATAAGCGCCTTCCTTTGGATTCAGTATCGTTTTCTCCGTGATATTCCCTTCCTCGTCAAACAAGAATACCGCTACCTTCCCACGTAGCAACAAGAAGATCTCTCTTTCGCCGGATTTAAATGCCGGTGTGGACGCAAATACGTACCGGGCTCCATGGCATTCAGTAACCGATTGATCGGATCATCCAATCTCTCATGGAAATTATAGTTCATTCGCAGGCGGGGAGACTGCAAGGCTTTGGCCTGGGTCTCGTCGAGTAATTGTTCGTTGATTATCTTCATCTCTGTATCTTATTGTATTTCTGAGCCACGAATATACGAAATATTTATTGGTCAATGCTTGATATTCCTTATCTTTGCGCCTTGATGATACATATTCTTGAGTCTGAAAATTAAATATTTATGTTATTTAATTCCATAGAGTTCCTTATATTCCTGCCATTGGTTTTCTTTGGTTACTGGTTTGTTTTCAAGTCTTTGCGGTGGCAAAATCTATTTGTGGTAGCTGTTAGTTACCTGTTCTACGGATGGTGGGACTGGCGCTTTTTGCTGCTGATCCTGTTTACGTCGTTATGCAGTTACTTGAGTGGAGTCTATTTGGAGAAATGCGCTGGCAACCGGTCGGTCCAAAAGTGGATAAGTGCCGGTAATATTTTACTGAACCTTTCGATCTTGGGTGTATTTAAGTACTTTGATTTTTTTACCGAGAATTTGGTAAATGTCCTTCACCTATTGGGCTGGGATGCCGATTACGTGACGTTGAATATCTTGCTCCCTGTCGGGATCAGCTTTTATACGTTTCAGGCTTTGAGCTATACGATTGATGTTTACCAAGGTAAAATCAAGGCGACTCATGATATCGTGGCATTCTTCGCTTATATCAGTTTCTTCCCCCAATTAGTGGCGGGCCGATAGAACGGGCTACCCATTTGTTACCTCAGTTTCTCCGGCCTCGTAATTTCGATTGTGATCTGGCGTTGGATGGTATACGCCAGATGCTTTGGGGATTTTTCAAGAAAGTGGTGGTTGCCGATAACTGCGCTTTGTTCGTGAACGGTGTGTTTGAGAATTACCAGACGTTGGATGGGAGTACCTTGTTTCTGGGGGCTTTCTTCTTTACGATACAGATTTACGGTGATTTTTCCGGATACTCGGATATAGCGATCGGCTGTGCCCGGTTATTTGGCATAGACCTTATGCATAACTTTAAGTATCCTTATTTCTCTCGGGATATAGCGGAGTTTTGGCGGCGTTGGCATATATCGTTGACGACTTGGTTCCGGGATTATATCTATATACCGCTAGGGGGGAGCCGGGCCGGAAAATGGAAGAGCTTCCGGAATACCCTTGTTATTTTCTTGGTAAGTGGATTCTGGCATGGGGCTAACTGGACGTTTGTGGCATGGGGAGCGTATCATGCGTTGTTGTTTCTGCCATTGCTATTGTTGGGTCAAAATAGGAGGTATAGAGATTCCGTGGCGGAAAACAGTTTCCTTCCCTCTGTGAAGGAATTGACACAGATGGGAGTTACGTTTCTACTGGTCTTATTGGGATGGATTCTGTTCCGGTCGGAAGATATATCTCAAGCGGCTGTGTACCTCGAGCGGATGTTCAATGCCTCATTATTCTCGGCTCCTCAACTTGTGGGCTTGGGATTCGGGCAACTCCTGCTGAAGAAATGTTTCTTTTTCACGGCTCTTATGTTCGTCGTGGAATGGATCGGCCGAAAACAGGCGCATGGGTTGATGATAGAGGACCTGAGCCTTCCGGTTCGGTATGTTATCTATACGGTATTGCTGATTATCATCTATGGTTTCGACGCCAGTAATCCACAAGGTTTCATTTATTTTCAATTCTGATAAGTATGAGAAGGTTCTTTATAGCTATATTCCGGTATTTAGGGGTGGTAGGATGTTTAGGGTTGCTTAGTTGTCTGCTGATCCGCTCCTATTTTCATATAAGCGTACCCAGCCTCAAGAGTGATCCGGAAGTAGAGGTATTGATTTTGGGAGATTCCCATCCTTTACATTCGATATCCGCCGATATGCTGGGGAAATCGAGGAATGACGCTAAATCCAGTGAGAATTATTTCAATACCTATATCGATTTATGCTTGAAAGCGCCTTACCTTCCCCATTTGAAAACCGTGATATTGGGGTTTGGTTACCACACGTTTACCGTGGCCGATGATTCCTATCAAGATGAGTTTCCTGCCTATATGTCTATTTATCCCCATCTAAAGGAGCGGAGGATTTGCGACTTTTGGTACAGGAGGCTGTTTCGCCGGTAACCCGTAAGGAGGTCATGTATTCGTATGAGTTTGGCGTTCCGTTCAAGAATTGCGTAGCTGAGATTAAAAGGAATGTGATCGAGCGTATTTTCACGGGGGCGACCGGGGGAACACTAGACGTTATTATCGATCGTCATTACTATGATGATAAGGGTGCTTATTTATTGCCATCCTCATTTCAACAAGAGATGTTGGGGCGAATCGTAGAGGAATGTAAGAAGCGGGATCTGTCTCTTATTTTGTACAATGCCCCTGTTTCCACGGAATATATGGAACGGTTCCTTCGAGTTATCGAGAATTGACGGATTCTTTGGCTCGGGAATACGTGGATGATAAAACGGTCTTTTATTTGAATTATACGGCTGTACCGTTACCTGATTCTTGCTATAGGGACGCTGATCATTTGAATGAAATCGGTATCCATAGATTTACCCCGTTGTTAAAAGATACCTTGACTTGTTTGGGGGTAATTTCGGAATAGTTTTCGTATATTTGTAGAATAAACGATCGAATTAAATATATCACATGAAAGGAAACCCGCTTTATATCCTGCTTTGGCTATTCCTTATTCTTTGCTTTGCCTGTTCGCCCGGTAAAAAGAAAAGAAATATGTCATCGGTGTATCTCAATGCTCGATGACGGATATTTGGCGTCAATCCATGATACGTGATATGGAAGTAGAGGCTTTAAATCATCCGGAGATCGAGTTGGTCGTAATGGATGCTAGTCAGGATAATGATACTCAGATCAGCCAGATAAAAGGTTTTATCAAGAAAAAGGTGGATTTGCTGATTATATCGTCGAATGAGACCGAGCCTGTTACGCCTGTCGCTGTTGAGGCGTACAGGGCTGGTATTCCCACTATCATATTGGACCGGAAAATTAATAGCGATGAATATACGACGTATATTGGAGCGGATAATTACGAGATCGGTCGCTCGATCGGAATGTACGTCAGCTCCTTGATCAAGAAGGAGACAACGATTTTAGAGATATGGGGGCGGAGAGGCTCTTCCTCCGCTACAGAAAGACATCAAGGTTTTGTCGATGCGATGTCTATTGATCCGAATGTGAAGATCCGGGAGTTGGATGGGTATTGGTACAGGAAGAATGCCTATGAGGAAGTCTTGAAGCTGGATTCCATAGAGGATGTCGATATTGTTTTCGCTCATAATGATATGATGGCCTTAGGGGCCCGTGAGGCGATTGAGGAGCGAGATTCGTCGCTGGTGGGACACGTGGAATTTATAGGCGTGGATGGATCTTGGGAGGAGGCTTGGGCGTGGAGGCGGTTGCGCAGGGTAAGTTGGATGCCTCTTTTTATTATCCGACAGGTGGTGGGGTGGCTATTAAGGTAGCTTGGCAGATCTTAAGCGGACAAGCTTAT